>Ga0172382_10001615_pt1 | contig 39934 bp, 33 predicted proteins | sample Leawel138RmetaG_FD_122245 | JGI IMG/M metagenome (GOLD analysis project Ga0172382, IMG submission 122245) | Leachate microbial communities from a municipal landfill in Southern Ontario, Canada - Leachate well 138R metaG | ecosystem: Engineered > Solid waste > Landfill > Unclassified | place... | reverse complement strand
TCCGGGCTGTACTTCGCCCTGGGGGCCCTCGCCGTGGCCGCCTCGTCACCCGCGTGCGCCCTGGCCCAGGACGCCCCCGAACTGCTGACCCAGGACAACGCCAACATCCTTTGGACCCTGGTGGCCGCCATACTGGTCATGTTCATGCAGGCCGGGTTCGCCATGGTCGAGGCAGGCTTCACCCGCGCCAAGAACGCGGGCAACATCCTGATGAAGAACTTCATCGACTTCGCCGCGGGCTCGGTGGTCTTCTTCCTCGTCGGCTTCGCCTTCATGTTCGGCGACTCCATCGGCGGCTTCATCGGCGGCTCGGGCTTCGCCCTGTCCGGCGCCGACGCCAGCACCGCCGACGGCATGTGGACCCTGACCTTCTGGTTCTTCCAGAGCGTCTTCGCCGCCACCGCCGCCACCATCGTCTCCGGCGGCATCGCCGAGCGCACCAAGTTCAGCTCCTACATCCTGGCCAGCGTCCTGGTCACCGGCGTGGTCTACCCCATCTCCGGCCACTGGGCCTGGGGCGGGCTGTGGGGCGGCGAGGGCGGCTGGCTGGAGGCCATGGGCTTCATCGATTTCGCCGGGTCCACCGTGGTCCACTCGGTGGGCGGCTGGGTCGCCCTGGCCGGGGCCGTGGTCCTTGGCCCGCGCATCGGCAAGTACACCGCCGACGGCAAGGCCAACGCCATCCCCGGCCACAACATCCCCCTGGCGGCCCTGGGCGTGTTCATCCTGTGGTTCGGCTGGTTCGGCTTCAACCCCGGCTCCACCACCGTGGCCGACGGCACCATCGGCTACATCGCCCTGAACACCTCCCTGGCCGCCTGCACGGGCACCCTGGGCGCCATGTTCACGGCCTGGATCAAGTACGGCAAGCCCGACGCGTCCATGACCATGAACGGCGCCCTGGCGGGGCTGGTGGCCATCACTGCGGGCTGCTACGAGCTGTCCCCCGTGGGTGCGATGATCACCGGCCTTGGCGGCGGCGTCCTGGTGGTCCTGTCCGTGGTCTTCATCGACCAGGTGCTCAGGATCGACGACCCCGTCGGCGCGGTCTCCGTTCACGGCGTGTGCGGCGCCTACGGCACCATCATGGCCGGGCTCCTGGCCGCCCCGGGCTTCGGCGGGTCCACCGGCCTGTTCTACGGCGGCGAGTTCTCCGTCTTGACCACCCAGCTCGTGGGCGTGGGCGCCGTGTTCGTCTGGGCCTTCGGCATGGGCTGGGTCGTCTTCTCCGTTCTCAAGGCCGTCGTGGGCATCCGCGTCAGCGAGGAGGAGGAGCTCAAGGGCCTGGACATCACCGAACACGGCATGGAGGCCTATTCCGGCTTCCAGATCTTCTCCAACGAGTAGGCGCGTCCCCGCCACCCAACCAAGCATCACCGGAGGAGCCATGAAACTCATCGTCGCATACATCCGGCCCGAGAGGCTGACTGCGGTCAAGCAGGCCCTCTACGCCCAGGAAATATTCAGCATGACCGTGACCAACGTGCTCGGCTCGGGCCGCCAGAAGGGCTTCACCGAGACCTACCGGGGCGTGGTCATGGAGGTGAACCTGCTCAAGAAGGTCCGCCTGGAAATCGGCGTCAACGACTCCTTCCTCGATGCCGCCCTCAAGGCCATCGAGACCGGCGCCCGCACGGGCAGGGAGGGCGACGGCGTGATCTTCGTGCTCGACATCGCGCGCTCCCTGCGCATCCGCACCGGGGAATCGGACATCGCCGCCGTGGCGGCGACCCGCACCGCACCCTGACCCCCTCCCCCAGCCCCGGGCCGGACCCCACCCGGCCCGGGGCGCCTCCCCTTTCGCCACGGAACGCGCCCCCCCATGCCAGCCCCCGCACTCGACCACCGCACCCTGGCCCGCGAAGACCGCATCCTCACGCTGTTCCAGCCCATGATCTCCATCAAGGCCGGGAGCGTGGTGGCCGTGGAGGCCCTGTCCCGGGGCATCCCGCCCGGGGGCGGCCCCAGCGTGCCGCCCGACGTGCTCTTCCGCCTCGCCGCCACCCCCACCCGGCGCCTGGCCCTGGACCGCCTCTGCCGTCAGCTGGCCATGCGCCGCTTCGCCCCGGTCCTGGCCCGGCGCAAGGACCTGATCCTGTCCGTGAACCTGGACATGTCCCTGGTGGGCAAAAGCATCCTCGGCTCGGGCAGGTTTCTGGAGGCCACCCGCCAGGCGGGGCTCAACCCGGCCAACGTGGTCATCGAAATCATCGAGTCCAGGGTCCGGGACGCCGAAGTCCTGGACCGCTTCATCAAGACCTACCGCGGCCACGGCTTCCTCATCGCCCTGGACGACATCGGCACCGGGCATTCCAACCTGGACCGCGTCTCGCAGATCAAGCCCGACATCATCAAGATCGACAAGGGCCTGATCCGCGACATCCACCGCGAATACCACCGCCTGGAAATCGCCAAGGCCCTGGTGCGCCTGGCGCGCAGCATCGGGGCCCTGGTCGTGGCCGAGGGCGTGGAGCAGGAGGCCGAGGTGCTCGAACTGATGGCCCTGGGCGTGGACATCTTCCAGGGCTTCTACTTCGCCAGGCCCGCCCCCCTGGACGGCGAGCCCCCGCCGACCCCGCGCCGGGTGGCCTCGGCGGCCCGCAGCTTCCGGCGCGCCGCCGTCGCGGCCATCAACGCGAAAAGGACCCTGCACGAAACCTACGACCGCGCCCTGCGCGGCATCGCCGGGGCGCTGGGCGCGCGGGTGCCGCGCCAGTTCGACCAGACCCTGACCGAGCTCCTGCACGCCCACGAGGACATCGAGTGCATGTATGTGCTCAACACCGCAGGCCGCCAGGTCAGCGCCACCGTCTGCAACCCCTGCGTCGTAAGCGAGGCCCGGCGTTTCATTTACCGCCCCGCCCCGCGCGGGACGGACCACTCCCTCAAGGAGTACTTCCTGCCGCTGTCCGCCGGGCTGGAAAAGTACACCACCGAACCCTACCTCTCCCTGGCCAGCGGCAACCTGTGTTCGACCATCTCCGCGCGCTTCGCCGACCGGGCCGGGCGGACCTTCGTCCTGTGCGTGGACATCAGCGTGCGGCGCTGAGCCCCGGGGCCCGGCCGGGGCCGCGCGGGGCCAAAGACCAGGGCGCCCCCCGGCCATGCCGGGGGGCGCCCTGAAACCCGCGCAACGCCGAGGCGCGCGCCTCAGCCCACATAGTTGGGCAGGTTCAGCAGCAGCTCGCGGGTGTAGGTGATCATCTTGTCCATGATCCACGGAAAGGCGATGAGCAGGGCCACGAAAATGGCCAGGATCTTGGGGATGAAGGTCAGGGTCATCTCCTGGATCTGCGTGGCGGCCTGCAGGATGCTGATGGTCAGGCCCACCACCAGCCCCACCCCGAGCATGGGCAGGGAGATGAGCAGGGTCATCTCGATGGCCTGGCGGGCGAAGCCGACGACGAATTCGGGAGTCATGCGCGAGCCTCCGGGCGCGGCGTCAGGCCGCGAAACTGTTGACCAGCGAGCCGGTCAGAAGATTCCAGCCGTCGACCATCACGAACAGCAGCAGCTTGAACGGCAGCGAGATCATCACCGGCGGCAGCATCATCATGCCCATGGCCAGCAGGATGGACGAGACCACCATGTCCAGGACCAGGAAGGGGATGTAGATGAGAAAGCCGATCTGGAAGGCCGTCTTCAGCTCGCTGATGACATAGGCGGCCACCAGCAGGGGGGTGGGCACCTCGTCCTTGTTCTGGGGCCGGTCCAGGCGCGAGATGGAGTAGAAGACGGACAGGTCCTTCTCGCGGGTGTGCTTGAAAAGGAACTCGCGCAGGGGCACCTCGGCCTTGTGCAGCGCGTCCCGGAAGCCGATGTCCTCGTTCAGGTAGGGTTGCAGGGCCTCGTCGTTGATGCGCGTGCCCGTGGGCATCATGATCATCACGGTCATGAAGATGGCCAGGGAGGCCAGCACCTGGTTGGGCGGCACCTGGTTGGTGCCCAGGGCCTGGCGCAGGAACGAGAAGACGATGATGATGCGCGTGAACGAGGTGGCCGTCAGCACGATGGACGGCGCCACGGAAAGCACCGTGAGCAGGAAGAGGATCTCCAGGGTTGTGGCGACCTTTTCCGGCTCCGTCTGCCCGGCGGCGAGGTTGAGTTGCAGGGTGGGCACGGTGGCGTCCTGGGCCAGGGCCGCCGCCAGGGGCGCCAGCAGGAGGAGCAGGAGGCTACACAGGGCCGTCCTTGACGCGAGCCTCCTTGAGGGCCGTATCGAAATCCTTTCGGGCAGTGTCATCGCCGGTATCCATTTGCGTCAGCAGATTGATGGAGGCGTCGGTGACGCCGAGCACCATCCGCTTATTCAAGAACCGGACCACGACGACGCTTTTCTTGGGCCCCAGGCTCATGGCGCCCTCGATGCGCAGGTCGCCCGAGCCGAAAACCCCAAGGCCCATGCGCCTGCCGAAGCGCTTGAGCAGCCAGAAGCCCACGAAGATGACGGCCAGCAGCAGGCACAGCACCCCCGCCACCTGGAGCAGGGCGCCGGTCATGTCGCCGGCCTGGGGCAGGGTTTTGACGCCCTCCCCGGCGCCGGGGCCCAGGGCGTCGGAAAGGGCCCCGGCGGCCCCGGAAGCGGTCTGGCCGACGGAGTCCAGGGCCTGGGCCGTGGCATTGGCCGCCTGGGCCGTGGCGTTGGCCGCCTGCTCGGCGGCCAGGGCCAGCCCGGCCCGCAGCGGCCAGGCGACGGCGGCGGCCAGGGCGACAATGCGCGTACGCGACATGGTTCCCCCTAGGCGAGCTGCTTCACGCGCTCGATGGGGCTTATGATGTCCGTCAGGCGCACGCCGAACTTCTCGTTGATGACCACCGCCTCGCCGCGCGCCACGAGCTTGCCGTTGACATAGATCTCCAGGGGTTCGCCAGCCAGCTTGTTCAGCTCGATGACCGAGCCCTGGCCCAGCTGGAGCAGCTCGTTGATGAGCAGCTTGGTGCGCCCCAGCTCGGCGGACACGTCCAGGGGGATGTCCAGGATGAAGTCCAGGTCGCGCTTGGCGCCGTCGGGCCTGGGGGCCTTGGCCTCCTCGGTCAGGTCCTTGAAGCGCGCGTCGGTGCTCTGGGCGGCCAGCCCGGCCTGGCGCGACTCCTTGTCCATCTTGGCCTCTTCCTCGCTGGCCAGGGCCGCGGCCCACTCGGCGGCCAGGGCGTCGTCGTCCTGCCCGCCGCCCGAGGGTTTCATGGCCTTGGCGTCGGCGGCGGCGTCCAGGTCGCCGCTCTCTTCCAGCGCGGCGGCCCACTCGTCGGCCAGGGCGTCTTGATCCAGATCCTTTTCCATGCCGTCACCTCTTTGCTGATTGGGGCCGCCCCGGGGCTACTGGACGACCATCTCGGTGAAATAGACCCGAAGGACCATGGAACCGCCCACGATCTGGTTCAGCCTGCTGACGATCTCGTCCTTGAGGGCCAGCTTGCTCTCCATGCTCGACAGGTCGGCGAAGGTCTTGCTCGACAGCAGCAGGTTCACCGCGTCGCGGACCTTGGGCTCGTTCTTCTTGATCTTTTCCGCGGCGTCCTTGTTGCGCAGTTCCACGTCCATGGACAGCTTCAGGTAGCGCCGCCCCAGGGGGTCGGCCAGGTTGACCAGGAACGTGGGCAGGGACACGAGTTCGGTGTCCTTGGGCTCGGCCTCGGCGGCGGCCGGGTCGGCGGACTGGGCCTCGCCGCCCTGCTCCGCCGCCTTGGGCCCCATGCCCACAAGGCCCATGATCTGGTCGCGCAGGAAGAAGCCCGCCCCGCCAAGCAGGGCCAGGATGACCACGGCGATGATGATCCACTTGAGCTTGCCGCCCTTCTTGCCGCCCTTGGGGGCTTCGAGTTGTTCGTCGGCCATGGTTCCTCCTTGGTTGCGACGCTGCCCCGGCTATTGGACGTAGGCGCCGAGCCAGGGCGTGGTCTTGAGCAGGATTTCCACCCTGCGGTTCTGGGCCCGCCCCGCCTCGGTGGCGTTGTCGGCGATGGGCCAGGCCGGGCCGTAGCCGGACACGGAAAAACGCTCCGGCGGCAGCCCGCGGGTCAAAAAATACTCCAACACGGCCAGGGCCCGCTCGCCCGACAGGACGTAGTTGGCGGCCGCGTCGCCGCCCACGTCGTCGGTGTAGCCCGACACGTTCACCGGCGCGGGCATGAACAGCAGCACCTCGTAGACCGAGTCCAGCATCTTGCGCGCCGCGTCGGAGAGCCGCGACCCGCCCGAGGGAAACAGCAGCGCGTCGGTCAGCACCAGGGCCACGCCCTCGGGCCGGGCCAGCACCTGGAGGTTGGCGTCCAGGGTGCTGCGGCTGATCTCCGGGGGCAGCTCGTCCTCGGGGAACAGCAGGTCCTTGATGCGCTTTTGCTTCTCGAGCACTTCCCAGGGCTTGTCCAGGGCGTCGATGACCAGCCGGACCCGCTGGGGGATGAGCCCTGCGCTGCGGTTTGTCAGAAATCCGACATCATCGGCGAAAAACGTGATGCGCGTCAGCACGCTGCGGTCCATGGAGGACATACTGAGCAGCAGCACGAAAAACGTCAACAGCAGGGTCACCAGGTCGCCGAAGGTGACCAGCCAGCCGTCCCCGGCGGCCCCGGGGCTGGACTTGCGCTTGCGGGCCACGGCCTAGGGCCCCTCGGGCGCGCCGGGCGCCCCCCGGTTCTCGAAGCGGAAGATGAAGTCCTTGTACTCGAAAACCTCCTCGGCCCCGGGCTGGTGCAAAAGGCCCATGTGCGCCTGCCACTGCGCGTTGCGCTTGTCCAGGATGATGTCCACCCGGCGGTTCTTGCGCCGCCCGTCGGCGGTCAGCACCGTGTGCCGGGGATGGAAGCGGCCGAAAGCCTCCACGCGCAGCATCTCCGGGTCCATGCCCGCGGCGGTCAGGAAGCGGTAGACCGTCATCACCCGGGTGAAGGACAGCCGCCAGGAAAGGTCCATGCTCTGGTCCAGGTCCTCCACGCGGAAGGACTCCTGCTCCTCGTCGCGCAGGGTCGAGGTGTGCCCGGCCAGGAGCAGCGGCACGCGCACCTGGAGGAACACCGGCAGGGCCGCCTCCAGGATCTGCCGCCCCCGGGGCCGCAGGTTCGCGCCCCCGGGCTCGAAGAGCACGTCGTCGGGGATGGAGAACACCTGCACGAACTTGCTGGAGGCGAAGTCCAGGTCGTCCTCGATGTCCTCCCAGATCATCTCGCGCAGGGGCTCGAGGTCGTTGATGCTGTCCATCTCCATGGGCCCGGGCTCCACGGAGGTGCGCCGGTCGCGCTGGGAGAGCACGTCGTGGCCCTGGCGGCCCACGCCGAAGGTGCCGATGATCGACCCCAGGACCACCAGCTTGCGCCGTTCGTCGAGCACGGCCATGCTCACCAGGAGCACGAAGAAGGTCAGCATGAGGGTCATCATGTCCGAGAAGGTGATCAGCCAGCCGGGCTGCCCCTGGGGTTTTTCCTGCTTCTCCTTGCGGGCCATGCTGCGCTCCGGGCCTAGGCCGCTTCCTGCTTGCGGACCTTGGGCGGCAGGAAGCTGGACAGCTTCTCCTCGATGATGCGCGGGTTCTCGCCCTTGGAGATGGACAGGATGCCGAGCAGGACCATCTCCTTGAGCAGGACCTCCTCCTTGCTGCGCCCCTTGAGCTTGCCCGCCATGGGGTTGAAGACCAGGTTGGCCAGCAGCGCGCCGTAGAAGGTGGTGATCAGCGCCACGGCCATGGCCGGGCCGATGGTGGAGGGGTCGTTCATGGTCTGGAGCATCTGCACCAGGCCGATGACCGTGCCGATCATGCCCATGGCCGGGGCATAGGTGCCCAGGGTCAGCAGCAGCTCGGCGCCGGTTTCGTGGCGCTCCTCCAGGTACTGGATCTCGGTTTCCAGCACCTCCTGGATGGTCTGGGGCTCCAGGCCGTCCACGGTGAGCTGCAAGCCCTTGCGCAGATAGAAGTCGTCGATCTCCTTGATGATCGGCTCCAGGGACAGGATGCCCTCGCGCCGGGCGCGGTTGGCGTAGTCCATGAACTTCTCGATGATCTCCGCGGGGCTCTCCAGGGACGAGAAGAACGTGTTGCGAGTCACGGCGATGACCGTGAGCATCTTGGGCAGGGGGAAGGTGACCAGGGTGGCGCCGATGGTGCCGCCGAAGACGATGAGCATGGACGGCACGTCGATGAAGATCAGCGGCGTGCCGCCGGTGATGATGGCCGCGGCCACCAGGCCGAAGGAGATGACCAGCCCGATTACGGTTGCGAGATCCATGAATCCCTCTTGCCTGCGCGGCCCCTTGCGGTTTGCCTACTTTCGCGGACGCGCGCCGAAGATGCGCGTGCCCACCCGGACCACCGTCGCCCCCTCCAGGATCGCCTGGCGGAAATCGTCCGTCATGCCCATGGACAGGACGGGGAGGCCGTGGCCCAGGCGCCGCTCCAGGCCCTCGCGCAGGGTGCGCAGCCGGGCGAACAGCGGTCGGCGGGCCTCGGGGGCCAGGTCGAAGGGCGGGAGGGCCATGAGCCCGGTCAGGCGCATGGTCCCCAGGCCGGCCAGGGTGTCGGCCAGCCCGGGAAGGTCGGCTTCGGCAACGCCCGCTTTCTGACTCTCCCGCGCCAGATTGACCTCTATGAGCACGTCCTGTACCGGGGCGCAGGCTGCCGCGATGCGGTCATGCAATGTCCGGGCCAGTTTCTCCGAGTCGATGGTATGCACCAGCACGAAGCGCCCGGGAAGAAACTTGGCCTTGTTGCTCTGCAAGGCCCCGGTGAAGTGCCAGCGCAGGCCGAGCCCGGCCAGCTCGTCCTGCTTGGCCAGGGCCTCCTGCACATAGTTCTCGCCGAAGTCGCGCTGCCCGGCCAGGGCCGCCGCGCGCACGGCGGCCGCCGGGTGCCACTTGGACACCGCCACCAGGGTCACATCCTCGGGGCGGCGCCCCGACTCGCGCGCCGCCGCGCCGATCTCCCCGCGCAGCTCCGCCAGCCGCCGGGCGATATCCGTTTGCATGTCGTCGTGCACTGTCCTCTTCTTCCTTTGCGTCTTTGCGGGCCGCCAGCGCGCAGGCGGCCCGCAAGTCCGGTCCTTTTGTTCCTATCGGCCCGAAGGCCGCCCACGATTACCCCGCCCTAGTCCCCCAGGCCCAGGCCGCGCAGGAAGTGCGGGTCCTCGGTCCAGTCGCGGCGGACCTTGACCCACAGCTCCAGGTGGACCTTGCCGCCCACCAGGGCCTTGAGTTCCTGGCGCGCGGCCTGGCCCACGGCCTTGAGGGTCTGGCCGCCCTTGCCGATGACCATGGCCTTGTGGCTGTCGCGTCCGACCCAGATCAGCCCGCCGATGCGCGTCAGGCCGTCCTCGTCCTCTTCCCACTGCTCGATCTCCACGGCCACGGAATAGGGCAGCTCCTGGCGCAGGGCCAGAAAGAGCTGCTCGCGGATGGCCTCGGCGGCCAAAAAGCGCAGGGACAGGGTGGAGAGCTGGTCCTCGGGGAACAGGGCCTCGCCCTCGGGCAGGGCGGGGCGCACGGCGTCCAGCAGCTCGGCCACGCCCTGGCCCGTGGCGGCCGACACCGGGAACAGCTCGGCCTGCGGCCACAGCTCGCCCAGGGCGCGCATCACGGGCAGGAGCGCGGCCTTGTCGCGCACAAGGTCGGTCTTGTTCACCGCCACGAGCACCGGCTGGGCCAGGCGGCGCACGCCCTCCGCCAGGGGCGCGAGTTCCTTGTCCAGCAGGGCCGGCTTCCTGGCGTAGAGGTCCGCGTCGACCAGGACCACCACCGCGTCGGCCCGCTCCACGGCCTGCCAGGCCGCGAGGTTCAGGAAACGGTTCATGCGCCCCTTCATGCGGTGCACGCCCGGGGTGTCGAGAAAGACGATCTGCGCGCGCTCCTCGGTGCGGATGCCCGTGATCTGGTTGCGCGTGGTCTGGGGCTTGGGGGTGACGATGGCCACCTTCTGCCCGAGCACGGTGTTCAGCAGGGTCGACTTGCCCGCGTTGGGCGGCCCGAGCAGGGCCACCGTCCCGAAGCGGAAGGACGTTTCGTTCGTGCTCATGCCTGGTTGCTGCTCCCTGGGGGCGGCCCGGGCCGGGCCGGTTGACTCCGCGCGGCGATGATATACCCTATACACTTGCGCGCGAAATTGCGAAAGTCCACCAATTCATCTTGAAATGCAAGGCTTGCCTTGGGGCGGGCCTTCGGCTATCGGAACCCTCATCTATGAGCAAAAGCCTGATCATCGTCGAGTCCCCGGCCAAGGTGAAGACCATCAAGAAGTTCCTGGGGCGCAACTACGCCGTGGAAGCCTCCGTGGGCCATGTCCGCGACCTGCCGCCCAAGGCCCTGGGCGTGGACGAGGACACCTTCGAGCCCGAGTACCGCATCATCGGCGGCAAGGAAAAGGTCGTGGACCGGCTGACCAGCGCAGCGGCCAAGGCCGACAACGTCTACCTCGCCCCGGACCCCGACCGCGAGGGCGAGGCCATCGCCTGGCATGTGGCCGAGCTGATCAAGGACAAGAGCAAGGCCATAAGCCGCATCCAGTTCAACGAGATCACCGCCCGGGCCGTGCGCGAGGCCCTGGAGCACCCCCGCGAGCTGAACCAGGACCTGTTCAACTCCCAGCAGGCCCGGCGCGTGCTCGACCGGCTGGTGGGCTACAAGGTCTCCCCGCTGCTGTGGAAGAAGGTCAAGAGCGGCATCTCCGCCGGGCGTGTGCAGTCCGTGGCCCTCAAGCTCATCGTGGACCGCGAGAAGGAGCGCCTGGCCTTCGTGCCCGAGGAGTACTGGGTGCTGCGGGCCACCCTGGCCGGGCCCGAGCCGCCCGTCTTCGTGGCCGACCTGGCCCGGGTCGACGGCAAGAAGGCCGAGGTGGGCGACGCCCGGGCCGCCCAGGCCGTGGAGGACGAGGCCCGCAGGGGGCCCTTCGTCGTGGCCGACGTGGCCCAGAAGGAGCGCACCCGCCAGCCCGCCCCGCCCTACATCACCTCCACCCTGCAACAGGACGCCAACCGCCGCCTGGGCTACTCGGCCAAGAAGACCATGGGCGCGGCCCAGCGCCTGTACGAGGGCGTGGAGCTTGGCGGCGACCGGGGCCTGACCGCGCTGATCACCTACATGCGTACCGACTCGGTGCGCATCGCCGACGACGCCCGCGACGCGGCCCGCGAGTTCATCGTCGAGCGCTTCGGCGCAGAGTTCTACCCGCCCAAGGCCCGCCACTTCAAGACCAAGGCCTCGGCCCAGGACGCCCACGAGGCCATCCGCCCGGTGGACGTGGCCATCACCCCCGAGGACGTGCAGGCCGCCCTGCCCGCCGAGCAGTTCCAGCTCTACAAGCTCATCTGGCGCCGCTTCGTGGCCTCGCAAATGGCCGCCGCCCGCTTCTGGGACACCACCGTGGACATCGCCGCCGGCACGACCCTGTGGCGCGCCACGGGCGAGCGGATGCTCTTCCCGGGCTTCCTCAGGGTCCTGGGCGGACAGGACGACGAGCAGGGGCCGGACAACGAGCTGCCGCGCCTGGAGCCCGGACAGGAGCTGACCCTGGCCGACTTCTCCAAGGAGCAGAAGTTCACCCAGCCCCCGCCGCGCTACAACGAGGCATCCCTGGTGCGCGAACTGGAGGAGCGCGGCATCGGCCGCCCCTCGACCTACGCGGCCATCATCTCGACCATCCTGGGCCGCGAGTATGTGGAGCAGGTCAACAAGCGCTTCGCGCCCACGGACCTGGGCGTGGTGGTCAGCGACCTGCTGAGCGAGCACTTCCCCCAGCTCATGGACGTGGGCTTCACCGCGGGCATGGAGGAGGGCCTGGACAAGGTCGCCGACGGCCAGCAGGACTGGATCGCGCTGCTCAAGGACTTCACCGCCGACTTCTACCCCGCCCTGGAGCAGGCCCGCAAGGACATGCGCCGGGTCAAGGCCGGGCTGGACACCGGGGTCGTCTGCGAGGTCTGCGGCAAGCCCATGGTCATCAAGTTCGGCCGCGCGGGCACCTTCCTGGCCTGCACGGGCTACCCCGACTGCCGCAACACCAAGAACTTCACGCGCAACGAGGAAGGCCGCATCGAGATCGTCGAGGCCGCGCGGGTCGAGCCCGAAAAGGTCGGGCGCGCCTGCCCCGACTGCGGCGGGGACCTGGTGATCAAGAACGCGCGCACGGGCAGCCGCTTCATCGCCTGCAACAACTACCCCGACTGCACCTACGCCGAGCCCTTTTCCACGGGCGTGCCCTGCCCGCAATGCGGCAAGGGCGAACTGGTGGAGAAGTCCTCGCGCCGGGGCAAGCTGTTCTTCTCGTGCAGCCGCTACCCCGAGTGCGACTACGCCCTGTGGAACAAGCCGGTGCAGACGCCCTGCCCGGCCTGCGGCTCGCCCATCCTCGAAGAGAAGAGCACCAAGGCCCGGGGGCGGCACCTGGCCTGCCCCAACAAGGCCTGCCGCCACACCCAGGACCTGGACGAATAGCCCGGCGCCGGACGCGCCGCCGCCCCCAGGGGCAAGAGAGCCCAGCACGCATGTCCAAGAAGTGGATCACGGCCAAGCTGCCCGAGTTCGTGCGCGACGTGCTGCGCGACTTCTGCCTCGCCAGCCGCGAGCTGGAATCGGGCTTCCGCCTGCTGGACCGCAGCGGCCATGTGGATTTCGCGCTGCTCTCCCACCTGCTGGGCCAGGAAATGAACAAGGGCCTGCTGTGGCACCTCAAGGACACGGCCCATGTGCTCTTCAAGCACGACGACCGCCCCGGGGCCCGGCGCCTGGGCCAGTTTCTGGACTGGAGCGTGGGCTACATCTTCCACGACGCCATGAAGCTGCGCGAGGACGCCTACCAGCAGCAGACCTACGCGCCCTGGTTCCGCAAAATGCGCCACCAGGACCGCAACGGGCGGGGCTCGAGCATCGGCGACGACCTCTTCGGCGTCCTGGACCAGACCAACGAGAGCATCCAGCGCGAGGTCAACCGCATCCGCTTCCTGCTGTCCATCTGCCGGCGGCTGTTCGCCGAATACCTGCCCCTGCACGCGGACAACGAGCTGCTGGCGCGCTTCCTCTTCGCCCAGAACGACTTGGTGCGCGAGGTCTTCGGGGCCGACTACCAGAACCTCGTGGGCCGCATCTACGGCACCCGGCCCCAGCGCATGTATGTGCTGGCGGCCCGCAGCCTGCGCCGGGGCGGCTGGCCCGACGAGGCCACCCGGGCCCTGGACCGGGCCGAGGCCCTGGCCCCGGGCTGCCCGGAAGCCCGCGAGGAGCGCCAGAGCCTGGCCCCCGGGCCCCGCTAGCGGCAATCCGGGCCGCGCCCCCGCTGCCGCCTTGCCCCGCGGGCCGTTCTGATGGATGATGACCCGGCGGCGCCGCCGCCCGCAAACAGCCCACTCCCCCACGAGGAGGAACCGCCCCCATGCCCTTTTTGCATTTCAACCGCTGGAAGACGCAGTACGCCCTGCAGAACCTGGACACCCCCGAGCTGTACCGCGAGAACTTCCCCTACTCCAAGATCGGGCGCATCAACTTCGACGACAGCTTCCTCGTGCCGCGCCCGGCCGACCCCATGTTCATCACCGACACCACCTTCCGCGACGGCCAGCAGGCCCGCCCGCCCTATACCGTCAAGCAGATCGAAACCATCTTCGACATGCTCCACCGCCTGGGCGGCACCTCGGGGCTCATCCGCCAAAGCGAGTTCTTCCTCTACTCCGAAAAGGACCGCCGCGCCGTGGAACGCTGCCTGGAAAAGGGCTACAAGTTCCCCGAGATCACCGGCTGGATCCGCGCCAACCAGGCCGACCTGAAGCTCGTCAAGGACATGGGTCTCAAGGAAACCGGGATGCTGACCTCGGTGTCGGACTACCATGTCTACCTGAAGCTCAAGAAGGACCGCCGCCAGGCCATGGAGGACTATCTGAAGATCGTCTCCACGGCCCTGGAATGGGGCATCACCCCGCGCTGCCATTTCGAGGACGTGACCCGCGCCGACATCTACGGCTTCTGCATCCCCTTCGCGCGCAAGCTGATGGAGCTCTCCGAGGAGAGCGGCCTGCCGGTGAAGATCCGCCTGTGCGACACCCTGGGCTTCGGCGTGCCCTACCCCGGGGCGGCCCTGCCGCGCTCGGTGGCCAAGATCGTGCGCGCCTTCACCGACGAGGCCGGGGTGCCCGGGCAGTGGCTGGAGTGGCACGGGCACAACGACTTCCACAAGGTCCTGGTCAACGCCTCCACGGCCTGGCTCTACGGCTGCTCCGGGGCCAACGGCACCCTGCTCGGCTTTGGCGAGCGCACGGGCAACGCGCCCATCGAGGCGCTGGTCATCGAATACATCTCGCTCACCGGCGAGGACGACGCGGCCCACCCCGAGGTCATCACCGAAATCGCCGACTACTTCGCCCGCGAGCTGGATTACCGCATCCCGGACAACTACCCCTTCGCCGGGCGCGACTTCAACGCCACCAGCGCGGGCATCCATGTGGACGGGCTGATCAAGAACGAGGAAATCTACAATATCTTCGACACCGGGCGCATCCTGAACCGCCCGGTGCCCATCATCATCACCGACAAGTCGGGCCGCGCCGGGGTGGCCTACTGGATCAACCAGAGCATGCAGCTGCGCGGGGCCGACGCCATCGACAAGCGCCACCCCGCCGTGGGCAAGATCGCCGAGCGCATAACCGACGCCTACGAGCGCGGCCGGACCACCTCCTTCTCCAACAAGGAGATGAAGGTGCTGGTCAAGCGCTACCTGCCCGAGCTGTTCGTCTCCGAGTTCGAGCACCTGAAGAAGGTCGCCCACCAGCTGGCCGCCAAGATCATCACCAAGCTCTCCCAGGACTGCGAAATCAGGAGCCTGTCCTCGGACAAGGTCGAACGCTGCATGGACGACTTCCTGGAGGACTATTCCTTCATCCAGTACATCTACCTCATCGACACCACGGGGCACCTGGTGGCCAGCTCCGTGTGCCACCCCGAGGACGAACCCAAGTACAAGACCTTCGACCACCAGACCGACTTCTCCACCCGCGACTGGTTCGTCGAGCCCATGCGCACGGGCAAGATGCACGTCACGGACTTCTACAAGTCGCACTTCACGGGCAAGCTGTGCCTGACCGTGGCCACCCCGGTGGACGACGAGGACCTGAACATCAAGGGCATCCTCGGCGCGGACATCCGCTTCGAGGAGCTGCTCAAACGCCAGGAAGACCTGGAGCTGGACGCCGAGGACGAGGACACCCTGCCGCCCCAGCCCCCGGACGACGGGGACGACGACTAGGGCCGGACCACGGCCCCGCCCCCCCTTCCCCCGGGCGGGATCTTCCGCTACCATGCCGCCCATGCGCGCCATCCGAGCCAGGGAGATCGTCATCCACCCCCGCCGTCCGCCCGTGGACGACGGGGCCGTGGTGTTCGACGCCGGGCGGGTGGTCGCCTCGGGCCCGGCTAGCGTTGTGCTGCGCGGCTTCTCCGGCCCCGTGGAGGACCTGGGGCCCGTCACCGTGACCCCCGGGCTGATCAACGCCCACGTCCACCTGGAGCTGTCCCATGTGGCGGGGGGCACCGTGCGCGGCCAGGGCTTCACGGCCTGGCTGCGCAGCCTGATCGGCAACTCCCTGGGCAAGCTGTCGCAGCTGGCCCTGGACAAGGCCATCGCCCAGATGCAGGCCTGCGGCACCGTGGCCGTCATCGACATCACCTCGCGCAACACGGCCCGGGTGGCGGCCGCCCTGGAGGCCGCGAACATCGGCGGGCTGCTGGCCGTGGAGTTCTTCGGCTTCGCCGACGCCGGGGCCCTGCGCTGGCCCGTGGACCTGGACGCGCTGCCCGACCCGGCCCGCCAGCGCGTGGCCGCCGCCGGGCACGCGCTGTACTCCACCCACCCCGAAACCCTGCGGGCGGCCCACCAGTGGTGCGCGCGCCACGGGCGGCCCTTCTCCCTGCACCTGGCCGAGCACCCCGACGAAACCGAGCAGATGCTCACGGGCAAGGGCGAGTTCGCCCGGCTGCTGCGCAAGGCGGGCGTGCTGCCCGAGGACTGGACCGCCCCCGGCTGCCGCCCCGTGGCCTACGCCGACCTCCTGGGCCTGCTGGACAGGAGCACCCTGGCCGTGCACTGCGTGCAGCTCGACCCCGGCGACATCGACACCCTGGCCGCCCGGGGCTGCACGGTCTGCCTGTGCCCGCGAAGCAACGAATACATCGCCGTGGGCCGCGCACCCTGGCGCAGGCTGGACCGCGCCGGGGTGCCCCTGTGCCTGGGCACCGACGGCCTGTCGTCCAACCAGGATCTCAGCCTGTGGAACGAGGCCGCCGCCCTGTTGCGCGAGGCCGACGGCCCGGGATTTTTCCGGGCCCTGGAATGGATGACCCTGAATCCCGCGCGGCTGCTGGGCGCCGAACAGTTGTACGGAACACTTGAACCCGGCGCGGTTGCAGGGTACAGCATAGTTCCGGACGGAGCGATCCGTGCGGCGTAGACGGGATGCCGGAGGCCTCCCCGCCCCAGAACGCGCGAGCCGCCCGCCAGAGGCGGCATTTTTTTGGCCGCCGCCCGGGCCGGGCGGACGCGCCGACCGCCCCCCGCCCGCCCGGGGCGGCCCACCTTCCAGCAGCGAGGACACCCCCCCATGCACTGGACCCACAAGGACTTGCTCGATGTCTGCGACCTCTCCACCGGAGACGTGGAGCGGATTTTCGAGACGGCCGACTCCTTCATGGAGATCAACCGGCGCCCGGTGAAAAAAGTCCCGACCCTCAAGGGCAAAAGCGTGGTGCTCTTCTTCGCCGAGCCCAGCACGCGGACCAAGACCAGCTTCGACGTGGCCGCCAAACGCCTGTCGGCGGACAGCTTTTCCCTGGCCAAAAGCGGGTCGAGCCTGAGCAAGGGCGAAAGCCTCAAGGACACCGTCTGGACCCTGGAAGCCATGAACCCCGACGCCATCGTCCTGCGCGACTCGCGCTCGGGCGCGGCGCGCTTCATCGCCGAACGGCTGAACTGCTCGGTGATCAACGCGGGCGACGGCTGGCACGCCCACCCCACCCAGGCCCTGCTGGACGCCTTCACCCTGCGCCGGGCCTGGGGCGGCGACTTCACCGGGCGCACGGTGACCATCCTGGGCGACATCGCCCACAGCCGGGTGGCCCGCTCCAACGTCAACCTGCTGACCCGCCTGGGCGCCACGGTGCGCGTCTGCGGTCCGCGCACGCTGCTGCCCCCGCGCCTGGATTCCTGGCCGGTGACCGTCTGCCACGACCTGGACAGCGGCGTGGACGGCGCCGACGCCGTGATGTGCCTGCGGCTGCAACTGGAGCGCCAGCAGGACGGGCTGCTGCCCAGCCTGCGCGAATACGCCCAGACCTGGGGCCTGTCGCGCCGCGCCATGCGCAAGGCCAAGGGCGGGGCCAAGGTGCTGCACCCCGGGCCCATCAACCGCGGCGTGGAAATCGCCTCGGACCTGGCCGACGACGCCGACAGCCTGATCCTGGACCAGGTGGCCTCGGGCGTGGCCGTGCGCATGGCCCTGCTGTTCCTGTTCCTGACCCGCAAAGACTAGGGAGGCCCCCGTGTCCAACCCCGAATTCGTCGTCAAGGGCGCCCGCTGGCGGGGCGAAAACGTGGACGTGCTCGTGGCCGAAGGCCGCATCCTCGAGCTGCGGCCCACCGGCAACTACATGTACACCGGCGCGCAAAAGATCCCGGCCGGCGGGGCGCTGCTGCTGCCCGCCCTGACCGACTGCCACGTCCACCTGCGCGACCCCGGCTTCGAGTACAAGGAAGACATCGTCTCCGGCCTGGGCGCCGCCGCCCAGGGCGGCTTCGCCAACATCATGTGCATGGCCAACACCCGGCCCACCAACGACGAGGCCGCCGTGACGCGGATGATGCTCGAAAAGGCCCGCCGCGCATGGAAGAACGGCCCGCGCCTGTTCCCCGTGGCCGCGCTGACGCGCGGGCTGGCCGGGACCGAACTGACCGAGCTGGCCGAAATGCGCGGCGCGGGCTGCGTCGCGGCCTCCAACGACGGGCTGCCCGTGCGCAGCTCCGAGCTGTTCCGCCGCGGCGTGGAATACGCCGCCGACGCGGGCATGATCGTCATCGACCACTGCGAGGACCCGGACATGGCCCCCGGAGCCGGGGTCAACGAGGGCGAGGTCAGCTCGCGCCTGGGCCTCAAGGGCCAGCCCGTGGCCGCAGAGGCCATGCAGGTCGTCCGCGACATCCTGCTGGCCGAATACCTGGGCCTGCCCATCCACATCGCCCACGTCTCCTGCCGCCAGGCCGTGGAGCTGCTGGCCTGGGCCAAGGGCCGGGGCGTGCCCGTCACCGCCGAAACCTGCCCCCACTACCTGCTGCTGACCGACGAGGCAGTGCACAGCTACGACACCGCCGCCAAGGTCAGCCCCCCCCTGCGGACCCAGGACGACGTGCTGGCCGTGCGCCAGGCCCTGCGCGACGGGGTCATCGACATCCTGGTCACCGACCACGCGCCCCACGCGGCCCACGAAAAGGAGGTGCCCTTCTGCGAGGCGCCCAACGGCATCTCCGGGCTGGACACCGCCCTGCCCCTGACCATGCGCATGGTCGACGAGGGCATCCTGGACATGGAAACCGCCCTGCGCGCCTGGTGCCACCGCCCGGCGGAAATATTCGGGCTGCCCGTCTGCGCCTTCAACCGCGACGACCCGGCGGACTTCGTGCTCTACGACCCCGGCGCGCCCTGGGAATTGACCCCCGAGCGGATGCGCTCCAAGGGCAAGAACACGCCCTTCATGGGCCAGACCCTGCCCGGGCGGGTCAACGCCCTGTTCGTGGACGGGGTGCGAATCGTTTGACGGACCGGCTTTCCTGTCATTATAGTTCACCTCCCCCGAAAAGACGCCGCCAAACCGGAGACCAGAATGAGCGACCCCTATAAAGAGGCCATATCCATCTGCAAGACCCTCATGCGCAACGGCTACGACGCCTATGTGGTCAACGCCAGGATGCAACGGCTGGTGCAGGACGCGGACGGACTCATCGAACTGGACATCGCCACGGATATCGATTTCAAGGGCCTGGACCGGCTCTTCCCGACCATCGAACGCTCCGACGCGGTCATGGCCTTCGCCAAGCTGCGCGACGACGGCGTGCTCTACCGCTTCTACCCCACGGATATCGAAAACGGCTCGCACCCCGAGGAATGCGTCGCCCGCGTCACCCCCCGGCTGCTGCAAAAGCTCCAGGAGCGCGGCGAAGTCCCGCACAACATGGCCTGCCCCTACATCCCCGAAACCGAGGTCCACACCCAGGGCTTCGACGACCTGGACGGGGGCGAGGTCAAGCTCTCGGGCATCCCCGACGAAACCCTCAAGCGCGACTACCTGCGCGCCGTGCGCGCCATGCGCTTTGCCGCCAACTACCACCTGCCCATCGAGCCCAACTCCTGGATGGCCATCCTGCGCGGCGCCCGCCGCGTGCTGGACTACGTTTCCGTGTCGGACATCATGAACGAATGGCGCAAGGTCGAGGCCGAAAACATGGCCGACTTCGTGCGCCTGCTCTTCGATTCCATGATCCTGCACGGGCTGCTGCCCGAGGTGGCCGCGCTCTCGCGCGTACGCCAGCGCAGAAGCGACACCGAATGGGAAACCGTCTTCGACCGCACCCTGGCCGTCATGCGCCACTACCCCGAGGAGCTGCCCTTCGACTGGCTGGGCACCCTGTCCTGCCTGTTCCACGACGTGGGCAAGCTCTACACCGCCGAGTTCTTCGACGACGGGTGGACCTTCTACCAGCACCACCGCGTGGGGGCCAAGGTCACGCGCAAGATCCTGAACCGGCTGCGCTTCTCCCCCGGGGAAATCGACCTGGTCTGCCACCTGGTGCGCCACCACAGGCGCTTTAGCTACATGCTCACCGACCGGGGCATCCGGCGCTTCAAGGCCCTGGACGAATACCCCCGGCTGATGGAAATCGAACGGGCCAAGGTCAAGGCCCGTGGCGGCAACTACACGGAATTCAACCACAACATGAAAATGCTGGAGCGCACGGACACCCCCGAGGAAATGCTCGAACCGCTGCTCAACGGCAACGAAATCATGGACTTCGCCGGACTGCAGCCCGGCCCGGCGGTGGGCGTCATCCGCGAGGCCCTGCTCAAGGCCCAGGTGGCCGGGGAGGTCACCTCCATCCCCGACGCCGTGGAATTCGTCATCCGCTACCAGGAACGCGAAGCCCTGGGCTAGCCGGCGCCGCCCGCGCCCGCCCCAGCGCCCCGGAGGCCACCCGGCTTCCGGGGCGCCGGGCGCCCCGGGCCCGGAAAACAACATGGTGAACCTCATCGAACTGACCCTGGCCGAACTGGGAGCCCTGCTCGCGGACCTCGGCCAACCCGCCTACCGGGCCGAACAGCTCTGGCAATGGCTGTGGCAAAAACGCTGCCGCGACGTGGCGGAAATGACCAACCTCTCCAAGGAGCTGCGCACGGCCCTGGCCACCCGCGCAACCATCTCCTGGCCCGAGGTGGCCGAGGTCCAGGTCAGCGCCGACACCACGGTCAAGCTGCTGCTGCGCCTGCACGACGGCGCCCTGGTGGAAACGGTGCTCATCCCCGAGCGCACCCACCTGACCCAGTGCCTGTCGTCCCAGGTGGGCTGCCCCATGGCCTGCACCTTCTGCTCCACCGGACAGATGGGCCTTGTGCGCAACATGACCGCGGGCGAAATCCTCGGCCAGATCCTGGTGGCCCAGCATTACCTGGCCGAGCAGGGCCAGGACCCGGACCAGCTGAAGAACCTCGTGTTCATGGGCATGGGCGAACCGCTGCTGAACCTGGATGAACTGATGAAAAGCCTCACGGCCCTGGGCCACGACAAGGGCCTCAACTTTTCCCCGCGCAGGATCACCGTGTCCACATGCGGCGTGCCCAAAGGATTGGAGGTGCTCGGAGACAGCGGCCTGGCCATGCTCGCCGTCTCGTTGCACGCGCCGACCCAGGAACTGCGCGCGCGACTCATGCCGCGCGCCGCGGCCCTGGCGCCCCTGGACGAACTCATGGCCGCCCTGGACCGCTACCCCCTGCGGCCCCGCCAGCGCATCACCTACGAGTATATCATGCTGCGCGGCGTGAACGACCAGCCCGAACACGCGCGCCAGCTCGTGCGCCTGCTGGGCCAGCGCAAGGCCAAGGTCAACCTCATCGCCTTCAACGCGTCGCCAGGGGCGCTGTATGACAGCCCGGAACGCATGGATATCCTGGCCTTCGAAAAAATGCTGCACGTCAAGGGGCTTACCGCCACCATCCGGGGCAGCAAAGGCCAGGACATCGCCGCCGCCTGCGGCCAGCTCAAGGCGGAACACGACCGCCGCACAACCCGTTGCGACAAGGACAACGCACAATGACCAGACCGGATTTCTGCCCCGACTTCGAAAAAATGAACGGGCTCGTGCCCGCCATCGCCCAGGACGCCGACACCGGCGAAGTGCTCATGCTGGCCTACATGAACCGCCAGGCCTGGGAACAGACCCTGGCCACCGGCGAGGCCCACTACTGGTCGCGCAGCCGCCAGGAACTGTGGCACAAGGGCGGCACCAGCGGCCACGTCCAAAAGGTCAAGGCCGTCCGCCTGGACTGCGACGACGATACCGTGGTGCTGATGATCGAACAGGTCGGCGGAGCGGCGTGCCACAAGGGCTACCGCTCCTGCTTCTATCGTGAACTGCGCGGCGGTGACGTGAACACCTGCTCGCCCCTGGTCTTCGACCCCAAGGAGGTCTACAAATAATGTCCGCTCCCCAGAACAACGGCGCCCTGGTCAAATTCGGCATCCCCAAAGGCTCCCTGCAGGACGCCACCATCGCCCTGCTCGCCCGCGCGGGCTGGAAGATCCGCCAGCACCACCGCAACTACTTCCCCGAGGTCAACGACCCCGAACTGCGCTGCTCCATGTGCCGCGCCCAGGAAATGTCGCGCTATGTGGCCAGCGGCACCCTCGACCTGGGCCTCACCGGCAAGGACTGGGTCCTGGAAAACACCTCCGATGTGGTCGTCGTCTCCGACCTGATCTACTCCAAGGTCTCCAACCGCCCGGCGCGCTGGGTGCTGGCCGTGGCCGGCGACTCGCCCTACAAACGCCCCGAAGACCTGGCAGGCAAGAAGATCGCCACCGAACTGTGCAACTTCACCCGCAACTACTTCGCCAGCGCGGGCATCCCCGTGGAGGTCGAATACTCCTGGGGCGCCACCGAGGCCAAAGTCGTCGAGGGCCTGGCCGACGCCATCGTCGAAGTCACCGAAACCGGCACGACCATCAAGGCCCACGGCCTGCGCATCATCGCCGAGCTGATGCAGACCAACACCCAGCTCATCGCCAACAAGGCCGCCTGGAACGACCCGGCCAAGCGCAGAAAGATCGAACAGATCGACATGCTCCTGCACGGCGCCCTGGACGCCGAATCCCTGGTCGGCCTGAAAATGAACGTGCCCAAGGACCGCATGAAGGACATCCTCGACCACCTGCCCGCAGCCAACTCACCCACCGTCGCCAACCTCATGGACGAATCCTGGCTGTCCGTCGAAATCGTCGTGGCCTCCTCCACCGTGCGCGACCTGATCCCCGCACTGCGCGAAAAAGGCGCACAGGCCATCATCGAATACGCCCTGAACAAGGTCATCTGATCACCTGCGCCCCGCGCCCCGGTCCACCCGGGCCGGTGTGCGGGGCGCAGGCCGAAGACCGGGAGAGGGGGGAGCGGGGGTCTTTTTCCGGCGCCAAAAGCCCCCCGCTCCCCCCTCTCCCGGACCCTCACCCCCCTCACCCCCAAAATGCGCTCTTTTGGCGGGCTCCACGCTCCGGGAACGGGTGCGGCCAGTCGGGATAACAGGGCCCCGCAAACCCGGACGAGAGCCCCGGAGGCAGGGACACGGCAAGGCCCGTTTCCCCGGGAAAGGGGCCCTTGCGGGACGGGGGCACAGGGACAGGCTCCGCCGCCCAAAGAAGGCCGGGGCGGCCCCTCCTGGGCTCCGGGGGTATCCCCCTCATGGTTAAGCCCCAAAGCAGCGGGCCGGATTTCCTTTCGGGAATCCGGCCCGCTGCTTTAGGGCTGGCGCTCTTCCTGCTTCCCCGTTTTCTTCCGGCTCCCTGCGCCTCCCGGCCCGGGGTCGCGCGGCGTTTCGCCGTGCGGCTCCGGGCCGGGAATGCGGGGTCCAGGGGCCGTTGGCCCCTGGTGGGGGTGCAGGGGGCGACGCCCCCTGCCCGGGGGGTCCGGGGGGCGGCGCCCCCCGGGTTTATTCGGACGGAATGGTTTCCTGGGCTTCGGTGAGCAGGAAGGAGCCGTCGAGGATCCATTGTTTGAGGGTCTCGGCTATTTCCAGGGACAGGGTATAGCTGGTCATGGGCACGGTCTTGACCTGTTGTCCGTTGAGTTCGATTTCCCCGGATTTGAGTTCGGCGAAGGTGACGTGTTTGAGCACGCGCGGCATGCAGTTGGGGTAGTCGTACCCGTAGTCGCGCACGGGCATCTGGATATCGCTGTCGGCGACGCCGGTGAACCAGGCCATTTCCTCGTTGAGGATGGGGATGGGGATGCCCACGCCCACGGCGAGGGAGCAGCCGTAGCCGACCATGGAGACGCCGCGCAGGTAGCGGGCGTCCATGCCTTTGAGGTCGCCCTTGAGCATGAGGGTTCCGGCGGGGCTCAGGGGGATGCCGCGTTCGTTGCGTTGCGGGTTGCTGACGTGTTGGGTGCCTGCGCCCAGGACGTAGCCGATGCCGCCGCCGAGGAAGATGCGCGTTCCCAGGCCGATGGTTTTGAGGAAGGGGTCGTTGAACAACGGCGAGAGCTGGCCTGCGGTGGCGTAGTTGGCGTTGCGCGCGTTGGGCTTGAGGGGGCCCATGTAGGTATAGATGAGCCTGCTTGTCAGGTTCACGGCGCAGTTATAGTTCTGGTAGCAGTTGCGCGGGTTGAGCAGGTGCGCGTAGGGCAGGTCGGCGAGGGTCACGTCCTTGTCTATGTCACGGCGCGGGTAGCAGTCGGTGCCGTAGCCGTTGGCTTTCAGGTGGACGGCCTTGCCGCGCACGAGGTCTTCGATGACGTGCCCGCCGCCGTACTTGAACTGTCCGGGGTAGACCTTGTTCAGGGGGTCGTCGACGGTGGGTTCGGTGGCGCCGAGATAGGAGTCCACAGCGGCCAGGCCGCCGTAGCAGGGCACGCCTCCGAGCCAGACGTTGGAGCACTTGATGGTCGGCGGATTTTTCTGGCCGATGTTGAACAGCAGGCCGGAGGAGCACATGGGCGAGAAGGTGCCGGTGGTGACGACGTCCACTTCCTTGGCGGCTTTTTCCTTGCCGCTTTTCCTGACGACCTCGATCATTTCCTCGGCGTTGAGCACGACGGCCTTGCCGGAGCGGATGCGCGCGTTGATCTCGGCGATGGTTTTGTTGACCTTGAAGCTGCCCATGAAAGTCTCCTGTGTCCTGTGATCGATTTTCCCGTGGCCAGAGCCCCGGGGCCGTTCATGCTGGCTGAAAACAGGGGTGAAGGCAACGGCTTTTTTCCACAGCCCCCCGGGAGGGGTTCATACCCGCAAGGCGGCAAAGCGCTTGGCTTGCGAGCCCTTTTGGAGTATAAATCACCAGTTGCCGGGCGCCCGATCAGGCCCTTTTCAACACACTGTTTTTGCAGCATCTTCGCACACACGAACGCGCGCCGGGGACTATTGCCCAGGCATGGACTCCATGAACTCCCAACTCAAGGAAACCCTCCGTCAGCATCTGCACAAGGCCTACTCCGCGCAGGAGTTGAAGCGTTGGTTCGATCCCTTGCGCCTGGAGGTCAGCGAGCAGGACAAGCACCTGCGCATCGGCTTTCCCCACGCCTTTTTCGCCCAGTGGTTCCAGGGTGCGGTACAGGAGCGGTTCGAGCAGGAGTTGCACACGTTCTTCGGCCCGGGCTATGTGCTGCACTACCAGAGCGCGACGCCGGCGGACCCCGGCGCCGAGGCGCATGCGGCGGAAGGCAAGTCCATCGATTTTCCTTTCGGCCACCAGTTCACCTTCGACAGCTTCCTGACCAACAAGAAAAATTTCTTCCCGCTGACCACGGCGCGCGAGGTGGCCAAGCAGAACGACATCATTTTCAATCCGTTCATTGTCAGCGGCGAGGCCGGTTCGGGCAAGACGCACCTGATCAAGGCCATCGCCAACGAGGTCAGCAAGAAATTCAGCCCCGAAAGCGTATTCTTCGGCAGTGTGGAGGACCTCTACAACCTCTACAACGGCGATTTCGACAACGACCGGTTCAAGGCCCGCAACCACGTCTACAAGTACCGCTTCCTGTTCATCGACGAATTCCAGCTCATCAAGAAGTACAAGGGTTTCCAGACAGAGCTTATCAATCTTTTCAATTATTTCTACGACAACAAGAAACAGATGATCTTCTGCTGCTCGGACAAGCTGCCGTCCTATGAGTTCCTGGACCCCAAGCTCAAGAGCCGCCTGGAGTGGGGGCTGATCGTCAACCTCAAGCGGCCCGACCTGGACATCCGCGTCCGCTACATCGAGCAGTATTGTCGGCTCAAGCGCATCAACCTGACCCGGGAGCAGGTCCTGAACCTGGCCCAGCGGTTCACCGACCTGCGCTTCCTGCAAGGTATTCTTCTTAAATTTTACGCGTATAAAGAGTTTGTGAACAAAACGTTCACCGACCGCGACTTCGAGCAGATCCTCTCGCAGACGGCGGGCACCGCGCGCAAGCAGATCCGCCCCGAGGTGATAATCGAAACCGTGGCCGAGCATTTCGAGGTGGACCGCAAGGACATGATCGGCAACCGGCGCCACAACCGCGTGGTCCGCGCACGGCAGATGGCCATGTTCCTGTGTCGCGAGCTCATCGGCAGCTCCTATCCGGCCCTGGGGCGGCTCTTCGGCGGCCGCGACCACTCCACCGCCTTGTATGCGATCAAGAAAGTCAAAAAAATGCAGGAGGATAACTCCGAAATGAAAAACATAGTGACATTGCTCAAGCGCAAGTGCCTCTCGCGGGGCTAGGGCTGCGGGGCAGTGTGCGCAAGGCGGCGCAAGGCGCCGGGGAACGCACATCTGAATGCGCTATAAAAATGTTTTGAAATAGGGACTTACCGAAGAAAGGAACACCACGGACAGCCCTACTTCCACCACCAATTTTACTAATCAGCAATTAAGAGCAGAAGAACAAGGAGAGCGCGATGTACCTCAAGGTCTTCAGGGACGACATCATCGAGGGGCTCCAGAAATCGGCCGCCATCATCCCCGCCAAGACCGGGGCGGCGGTGCTGCGCACCATCTGGCTCAAGGTGGAGAACGACGCCCTGCGCATCATGTCCACCGACTCCAACCTGGAATTCTGCGGCTGGTACAACGCCGAGATCGTGGAGCAGGGGCTTGTGGGCGTCCAGGGCCGCTCCTTTTACGACCTGATCCGCAAGCTGCCCCCCGGGCAGATCACCCTGCGCGTGGACCAGGACGGCCAGCAGCTGTCCATCCAGCAGAACAGCCGCAAGTACAAGCTGCCCACCAACGAGGCCAGCTGGTTCACCGATTTTTCGGAGTTCCCCGAGGCGGGGTCGGTGTTCTGGTCCGGCGATTTCCTCCAGGATCTCATCGAGCGTACGGCCTATTGCATCAGCGAGGAGGACACCATGGAGGCCATTGCCTGCATGAACCTGACCTCCTCCAAGACCACCGAGCACATCGAGGCCTGCGGCCTGAACGGCCACCAGTTCGCCATGACCCGCTTCCTGCAGGACGACCTGCGCGCCCTGCTGCCCGACGGCGGGGTGCTCATCCAACGCAAGTTCCTGGCCGAGCTGAAAAAATGGCTCTCGGCCGATGAAATAGAAATGAATATCGACAACAAGCGGCTGTTCTTCCGCACGGCGGACAAGAAAGAGCAGTTCAGCCTGCCGCTGTCGTTCTACCAGTATCCGGACTACAACGCGTTCCTGTCCAAGATCCGCGAGGACGGCGTCTGCCAGCTCATGGTCGACCGCCTGGAAATGATCGACACCCTGGAACGCATCATGATCTTCAATACCGACAACAACCGTTGCACCTATTTCCAGTTCGCCGGAAACGAGCTGACCCTGTACAGCCAGGGCCAGGACGTGGGCACGGCCTCGGAATCCCTGGAAGTTGAGTTCTCCGGCGATCTGAAGAAGATAGCCTTCCCCACACGCAACCTCGTCGAGATATTGAACCACTTCCAGTCCGACAAGGTCACCTTCCGCCTGACCGGAGCCGAAGGCCCCTGCGGCATCGTCGGCGCGGACGACTCCGACTACCAGGTCATCATCATGCCGATGAAGATCGTGGAGGAGACCTACTACAGCGAAGAGGACGGCAACTAGCCGGGCCGCAGCACATCAAGAGGTAGAAACACTCAATGACCCAGAACGGAAACAAGAACACATATACGGCCGACAGCATCACCGTGCTGGAAGGCCTCTCCGCCGTGCGCAAACGCCCGGCCATGTACATCGGCTCGACGGACATCCGCGGGCTGCATCACCTGGTCTACGAAGTCGTCGACAACGCCATCGACGAGGCCATGGCCGGATACTGCGACAAGATCGTGGTCAACCTGCACCTGGACAACTCCGTCACCGTCATGGACAACGGCCGCGGCATCCCCGTGGACATCCATCCCAAGGAGGGCCGCCCGGCCGTCGAAGTCGTCATGACCGTGCTGCACGCGGGCGGCAAGTTCGACAACGAGTCCTACAAGGTCTCCGGCGGCCTGCACGGCGTGGGCGTTTCCGTGGTCAACGCCCTGTCCGAATACCTCGAGGTCACCGTCCAGCGCGACGGGCGCAAGTACTACCAGAAGTACGAACGCGGCGTGCCTGTGACCCAGCTCAAGGATATCGACTCCTCAATGGATACCGGAACCATCGTCCGCTTCCGGCCCGACGAGGAGATCTTCGAGGTCAACCAGTTCGTCTACGACATCCTGCGCAAACGCTTCCAGGAACTGGCCTACCTCAACTCCGGCCTGGAGATAGACTTCCGCGACGAGCGCACCCAGCGCCGCGAAAGTTTCAAATACGAAGGCGGCATCCTCCAGTTCGTCAAGGACCTGAACACCGGGTCCGGCAGTGTCCACGAAATCATCTCCGGCGCCGGGGAACAGGACAACGTCGCCATCGACTTCGCCCTGCAATACAACCAGACCTACAAGGAAAACGTACTCACCTTCGCCAACAACATCCGTACCAAGGAAGGCGGGACGCACCTGGTGGGCTTCAAGACGGCACTCACCAGGGCCATCAACAACTATATCGAAAAATCCGACCTGCCCAAGAAACTCAAGACCAAACTCACCGGCGACGACGTGCGCGAAGGCCTGACCTCCGTGGTCAGCGTCAAGCTCTCTCGCCCGCAGTTCGAAGGCCAGACCAAGACCAAACTCGGCAACTCCGAGGTCACCGGCCTGGTCTCCGCCATCGTCTACGACCGGTTGAACACCTTCTTCGCCGAAAATCCCAAGGACGTGAAAAGCATCGTCGAAAAGGTCGTGGACGCCGCCCGCGCCCGCGAAGCCGCCCGCAAGGCCAAGGACCTCGTGCGCCGCAAGGGCGCCCTGTCCGACAACGCCCTGCCCGGCAAGCTCGCCGATTGCCAGACCAAACGCCCCGAGGAATCCGAACTGTTCATCGTCGAGGGCGACTCCGCAGGCGGTTCGGCCAAGCAGGGCCGCGACCCGCGCATCCAGGCCATCCTGCCCCTGCGCGGCAAGATCCTCAACGTCGAGAAAACCCGCTTCGACAAGATGCTCGGCAACAAGGAAATCAAGGCCCTCATCACCGCCATGGGCGCCGGCGTCGGCGAGGAGGACACCGACTACGACCGCCTGCGCTACCACAAGATCATCATCATGACCGACGCCGATGTCGACGGCGCCCATATCCGTACCCTGCTGCTGACCTTCTTCTTCCGCCAGTACCCGGGGCTCATCGAGCGCGGCAATCTCTACATCGCCCAGCCGCCCCTGTTCCGCATCCACAAGGGCAAATGGGAGCAATACATCTCCGACGAAAACGAATTCGTCGGCTACCTGCTGGGCCGCGTGGCCGGGGATATGGAAATCCGGGCCGAAAACGGCGCGACCTTCACCGCCGACAGCCTCGTGACCCTCGTCGAACAGATCGGCTCCATCCAGGACAAGACCCGCGAAGCCGAAAACGTGGCCATATCCAAGGCCCTCTTCAAGGCCATCATCGGCTTCGAAACCCGCCTGACCCCCACCTCGCTGACCAACGGCGAATGGATCGGCTTCGAAAAATACATCGCCGCCCAGGGCTGGGACCCGGAACTGGAAATTTCCGACGACGACCTGGAAACCAGGCGCTATGTCGTCTTCGACGACCGCAAGGGCCACCGTACGCGCATCGGCGTCGAATTCTTCAACTCCAAGCTGTACCGCCACGCCCACGAAACCCTCTGCGCCATCGCCGAAGCCTGCGGCGGCCAGCGCTTCACCCTCGTCAAGAAAGACGAACAGCTGGAACTGGCCGACATCTTCGCCCTGCAGGGCGCAGTGCTCGAAGAGGCCAACAAGGGCATCGGCATCCAACGCTACAAGGGCCTTGGCGAAATGAACCCGGAACAACTCTGGGAAACCACCATGAACCCGGAAAAACGGACTCTGCTCAAGGTCACCATCGAAGACGCCGTCGAAGCCGACGACCTCTTCTCCAGCCTCATGGGCGACCAGGTAGAGCCGCGCCGCGAATTCATCGAACGCAACGCGCTCATGGTCGGCGACCTCGATATCTGACGCCAGCCGCCGGGGGGCGCCGCCCCCCGGACCCCCGGGCAGGGGCTTCGCCCCCTGCACCCCCACCAGGGGCCAACGGCCCCTGGACCCCGCATTCCGGCCCGGAGCCGCACGGCGAAACGCCGTGCGGCTCCGGGCCGGGTGGGTTGGGTGGGTTGGGGAGGGTTTTGGGGCGGGGGCCTGGGGGTGGGAAAGATTTTGGGGCGGAGGCTTTTGGGGAGGGGGTTTGGGGCGGGGGCTTGGGGTGGACGTTTGTCCGAAAGGGCAGGACCGGATTTCGAGTGGGAATCTGGTCTGTTTTTTTGGGGCTGGGCCGGGGTGTTGTTTGTGGTCGGGGTTGTGGTGGTGGTTTTGAGGTGGGCGTTGCTCCGGGTTTAGTCTGCGCGTTCGAGCAGGGCGGCGAAGAAGAATTCGGCCAGGGGCGATTCCGGGGGCGTCTGGTGGGTGGCGCTCAGCCGGAAGCGGGGCTGGGCGGCCAGGAAGGCGTCGAGCTGGGCCTGGTTCTCGGCGGGTGAGATGGTGCAGGTGACATAAGCGAGCAGGCCGCCGGGCGCGAGGCAGGAGGCGGCGTGGCGGAGCAGCCGCGCCTGGACGCGGGCGAGGTCGGCCACATCCTTGGGGGTGCGCCGCAGCAGGGTGTCGGGGCGGCGGCTGAGGACGCCCAGGCCCGAGCAGGGCGCGTCCAGGAGAATGGCGGACAGGGGCCTGCGGGGGGTGAAGGCCTCGGCGCGGGCGCGGAAGGGGGCCACGGCGGTGGCGGCCAGGCGGCGGCGTTCGGCGTTCAGCCCGGCGAGGCGCCGGGCGTTGGGGTCGCTGGCCAGGATGGTGCCCGGGGCGGCGTCGGCCAGGAGCAGGCTCTTGCCGCCCCGGCCGCAGCAGGCGTCCCAGACCGGCCGGGGCCAGGAGGCGGCGCCCAGGGCTTCGAGGGCGGCCTGTCCGGCGAGGCTTTGGCGCACGGCCTGCCCGCTGGCGAGGATATCGGCGAGGTCGGGCGGCGGGCTGGCCAGGGCCACGCCGCAGGCGGTGGCGGCCAGGCAGCAGGGTTGCGCGGCCAGGCTGGCCAGGCGCTCGGCGGCGCCGGGCACCTGCGGCCGGAAGCGCAGGCCCAGGGGCGGAGCCTGGCAGGTGGCGGCCAGCAGGAGCCTGGCGGCCCCGGGGCCGCAGGCCTCGAGCCACAGGGCCGCCAGCCAGTGGGGCACGCCGAAGCGCCGGGCCAGGAACAGGGCCTCGTCCCCCGCTCCGCCGGGGCAAAGGGCCTTCTCATGGGCCAGGGGGGGCTGGCGGAAGAAGGCGTCGTCCGGGCCGCCGGGCCCCAGCTCGGCCACCCGGCGCAGCACGGCGTTGCAGACCTTGCCCAGCCGGGGGTTGATGGCGGTCTTGACGTGTTCGGTGGCCCAGTGGGTGGAGGCGTAGGCCGGAATCCGGTCCAGGAAGAGTATCTCGTAGGCCGCCACGGCCAGGACGAGGTGCATGGCGGCGGGCAGGGCCTGCGGGTCGCGCAGCAGGGTGGCGAGGATGAAATCGAGGCTCGGCTTGCGGCGTAGGGTGCCGTAGGCCAGCTCCGTGGCCAGGGCGGCGTCCAGGGCGTCGGCTGTGGCGGTCTTGGAGGGCTCCTGGCGGCCTGGGGCCCCGGTTGGGGTGAAAACGGCCCCCAGGGCGGCGTCCAGGGCCGCCTGGATGTCCTGTCCGCGCAGGCAGCGGTCCAGGGCCAGCAGGGCGGCCCGGCGCGCGGGGGGCAGGGCCGGGGCGGCGGAACGGGGCGGCCGGGGCAAGATCAGGCGCCTTGGCCCGCGCCGGGCCGGGCCTGGGGCCCGGGGGCCGCGGCTTCGGAGGCCATGGGCAGGCCGCGCGGGGCGGGCGGATCGGCCAGGAAGCGTTGCAGGGCGCGTTCCACCAGGGGCAGGGACACGCCGGTATCCAGGCAGGGGCCGTGGGGGCGCTCGTTGAGCACGCCGAACACGGGCAGGGGGTAGGTGTCCTGGATGCCGCTGGACAGGTCGCGTTCGCAGGCCACGGCGATGATGAGCCTGGGCCGGAGCTGGACCACGATGCGCCGGGCGATGGTGCCGCCGGTGGCGATGGCCAGGTGCACGCCGTAGTGCTCGGTCAGGGCCAGCAGGTCGCGGATGGGGCATTTGCCGCAGCGCTTGCAGTTGTTGATGTCGTAGGTCAGGCGCATGTCGCAGCGCGAGTTTTGCAGGCAGTGGGGCATGAGCAGGAGGATGTCCTTGCCCGTGTAGCGCCCGGCTTCGTGCTGCACCAGCTCGTTGTTGACCTTGATGAACGAGGAGCGCACGCGCTCCTTGGATATGCCCAGGGCCTTGCCCAGCAGGACCATGAGCGGCAGGAAGAGCTTGATGGTCAGCCCGCGCAGGCGGCGCGAGAAGGGCAGGCTGCGCCCGAGCAGGATGTTGAGCACCAGGCCCAGGCTGGCCCAGCCCACCAGGCCGATGGCCGCGGCGACCAAAAGCCCGAGCACCCACGGCGCGGCGGGATGCAGGGCGTTCAGCCCCACGAAGGGCACCACCCACAGCGCCAGCAGGAGCAGGGAGAGCAGCGCCGAGGCGCCGGTGATCAGCCCGATGAACAGGCGCTTGCGCGCGGCGCCGGCGCTTTGGTCGTCGCGGTCGAAGGCAGCGAGGGAGGAGTCCGGTCCGGTCATGGGCAAGCCGTTTCGTGCTACAGGCTGGGGGGAACCCGGATGCGGGTGGAGCGGGGGCCGCGCCGGAGGGATATTGCACCAGCACAGGGCCGGTGTGTCAACCGTCCGATGCGGATTTGCCGGGCTCCCGGTCCGGCCGGGGGGCGGCGGGCAGGTAGCCGCGGGCGAATTCCTCGGCGGCCAGCAGTTTCTTGCCGGCGGGCTTGAGGGAGGGCACGAGGTATTCGCAATCGGCGCAGGCGAAGGCCAGGAAGCCGTCGCGCAGGCCGAGGATGGTGCCCGGCGCGGGCCTGGGTTCGGCCAGCTCGGGGCCCACGCGGCCCGGGGTCAGCACCAGCCGCAGGGGCTGGCCTCCGCGCGGCCCCTGCCAGAGGCAGAAGGCCCCGGGCCAGGGATGCATGGCCCGGGCCCGGTTGTGGACCTCGCGCGCCGGGCGCGAGAAATCCAGGCGCCCCTCGTCCTTTTCGAGCTTGGGCGCATAGGTGGCCAGGGCGGCGTCCTGGGGCACGCGCACCAGCCGTCCCTCGCGCAGGCGGCCCAGGGCCTCGGTGATGAGCCGCCCGCCCAGGTCGGCCAGCTGGTCGTGGACCTCGCTGGCCGTCTCGTCGATGCCGATGCCCAGCGAGCGGGCCAGGAGGATGTCGCCGGTGTCCATGCCCGCGTCCATGCGCATGATGGTGATGCCCGTGATGGCCTCTCCGGCGAGGATGGCCCGCTGGATGGGCGCGGCGCCGCGCAGCCTGGGCAGTAGCGAGGCGTGGATGTTCAGGGCGCCCAGGGGCGGGATGTCCAACACGCGCTGGGGCAGGATGAGCCCGTAGGCGGCGACCACCAGCACGTCGGGCTCAAGGGCCGCGAGCTGGTCCACGTCGGCCTGGTCGCGGAAGTTGGCGGGCTGGAGCACGGGCAGGCCGCGCTCCAGGGCGAAGGCCTTGACCTCGCCGTGGCGCACGGCCTGGCCCCGGCCGCTGGGGCGGTCGGGCTGGCAATAGACGGCCACGACCTCGCAGCCGTCCCAGTCCACGAGCCGTTCCAGGGCGCGCCGGGCGAACTCCGGCGTGCCCATGAACACTACGCGGAGAGTGCCTTTTCCTTCTGCTTCGCCCATTTGCGAACCTTCTTGTCGTACAGCGAGCGCTTGAGGCGGCTGATGTGATCGATGAACAGGGTGCCGTCGAGGTGGTCGATCTCGTGTTGCAGGCAGATGGCCAGCAGATCGTCGGCCTCGATGGTCATATCCTGGCCGTCCAGGCCCCTGGCCTGGACGGTGACCTGCGCGGCTCGCTCGACGCTGGCGCGGTAGTTGCGCACGGACAGGCAGCCTTCCTCGGATTCCACGGTCTCCTGGCTGCGGGCGGTGATCACCGGGTTGACCAGGACGCGCAGGTCGTCGCGGATCTGGGGCCCGGAGATGTCGATGACCACCAGGCGCACGCCTTCTCCCACCTGGGGCGCGGCCAGGCCGATGCCTTCGTTGGCGTACATGGTTTCGGCCATGTCGTCCGCCAGGGCGCGCAGTTCCGGGGTTATCTCACCGATCTCCTCGGCGCGGCGGGCCAGCACCGGGTCGGGATAGTAGGTCAGTTGTCTTTTCATGCCATTGTCCCCCGCGCGTCCGCGCTGGGCCCGCGGCGCGCGGACGCCCCTAGTCCTTGGGCGTTTCGCGCACGCGGATGTGCAGCTCGCGCAGTTGCTTGTTGTCCACCGTGTCGGGGGCGTCGGTCATGAGGCAGGTCGCCTTCTGGGTCTTGGGGAAGGCGATGACGTCGCGGATGGACGCGGACCCCGACAGGATCATGATAAGTCGGTCCAGGCCGAAGGCAATGCCGCCGTGGGGCGGCGCGCCGAACTCCAGGGCCTGGAGCAGGAAGCCGAAGCGGGAGCGGGCGGTCTGTTCGTCCATGCCCAGGGCGGCGAACATGGCCTGCTGGGTCTGCTGGTCGTGGATGCGGATGGAGCCGCCGCCGATCTCCGAGCCGTTGAGGACCATGTCGTAGGCCCGGGAGAGCACCGCGCCGGGGTCCGTGCCCAGGAGGCTGTCGTGCCCGGGGGCCGGGGCGGTGAAGGGGTGGTGCAGGGCGACCCAGCGCTTGTCCTCGGGGCTCCACTCCAGCAGGGGGAAGTCCGTGACCCACAGGGGGTTGAAGGCCGCGGGGTCGATGAGCCCCAGGCGGCGGCCCAGCTCGTTGCGCAGCTGGCCCAGGGCGGTGTTGACCATGACCGCCGGACCCGCCTGGAAGAAGAGGATGTCGCCCTCCCGGGCTTCCAGGCGCTCGGCGATGCCCTGGCGCTCGGCCTCGGAGAGGAACTTGGCGATGGGCGACTGCCACTCGCCCCCGGGCTTGAGCTTGATCCAGGCCAGGCCCTGGGCTCCGTAGATTTTCACGAACTCGGTGAGGTCGTCGATCTCCTTGCGCGAGAGATCCACGCCGCCCTGCACGCGCAGGCCCTTGACCAGCTCCGCCGAGGCGAAGAGCTTGAAGCCGCCGCCGCGCACCACGTCGGTCACGTCCTTGAGCTTCAGGCCGAAACGGGTGTCGGGCTTGTCCAGGCCGTAGTCGCGCATGGCCTCGTGCCAGGTCATGCGCGGGAAGGGCTCGGGCAGGGCCACGTCCAGGGTTTCGGCGAACAGGCGGCGGATCATGCCCTCGGCCATGGCCATGACCTGCTCCTGGTCCACGAAGCTCATCTCGCAGTCGATCTGGGTGAACTCGGGCTGGCGGTCGGCGCGCAGGTCCTCGTCGCGGAAGCAGCGCACAACCTGGTAGTAGCGCTCCATGCCCGCGACCATGAGCAGCTGCTTGAACAGCTGCGGCGACTGGGGCAGGGCGTAGAACTTGCCTTCCGCCAGCCGGCTGGGCACCAGGAAGTCGCGCGCCCCCTCGGGGGTGCTCTTGGTCAGGATGGGCGTTTCGATCTCCAGGAAGCCCTGTTCGTCGAGGTAGCGGCGTACGCTTTGCACCGCGCGGTGGCGCAGCTGGAAGTTGCGCGCCAGCTTGGGGCGGCGCAGGTCCAGGTAGCGGTATTGCAGGCGCAGGGTCTCGGCGGCGTCCACGCGGTCCTCGATGGCGAAGGGCGTGGTGCGCGAGGTGTTGAGCAGCTTCCACTCGTCGACCACGACCTCGATCTCGCCGGTGCCCAGGCTGGGGTTGGTCATGCCCTCGGGCCGGGGGCGGACCGTCCCGCGCACGGCCAGCACATATTCCGTGCGCAGGATATGCGCGTCGGCGTGGGCCGCGGGGTTGTGCTCGGGCGAGAAGACCACCTGGGTCAGGCCCTGGCGGTCGCGCAGGTCGATGAAGATCAGCCCGCCGTGGTCGCGGCGGTACTGGGCCCAGCCCATGAGGCACACGCTGCGGCCCACGTCGGAGGCGGTCAGCTCGTTGCAGGAGTGCGTGCGCTGCCAGCCGTCCAGGGGTTTGATATATTTCTGGTGCTCGCGCTGAACGTCGTAGGTCTCTTCCATGATGCGTCCTCTCGGTGTGCGTCCCGGCGCCCGGGTGCGGGCGGCGGGCGGAAAATCGTCCGGCTACCCGCGGTTTGCCAGCAGGGCCACGGCCTCGGCCCGGGGCAGGGTCCGCTGCTCGCCGCTGCCCATGTCGCGCAGGGTCACGGTGCCGTCGGCCAGCTCCTGCCCGCCAAGGAGCAGGCACCAGCGCGCGCCGGAACGGTCCGCCGCGCGCATGCGGCTTTTCATGCTGCCCGAGGCGAAGCCCGTCTCGCCGGAGAGCCCGGCTTCGCGCAGCTCCTGGGCCAGGGCCAGGGCCGGGCTGGGCGCCGCCGGATCCAGCACGGCGACGAAAAAGTCCGCCGCGGGCTGGCCCACGGGCGGCACCAGCAGCGCCAGGCGCTCCATGCCGATGGCAAAGCCCGTGGCCGGAACATCGGGCCCGCCGAGCTGCCTGACAAGCCCGTCGTAGCGTCCGCCGCCAGCCACGGCGGTCTGGGCGCCGATGTCCGTGGAGGTGACCTCGAAGGTCAGGCCCACATAATAGTCCAGTCCGCGCACCAGCCGGGGATTCTTGACGAAATCCACCCCGGCCCCGGCCAGGATGGCCTGGACCTCGGCGTAGGCCCCGGAGCAGTCCGGGCACAGGTGGTCTTCGATGACGGGGGCGGCGGCGGTCAGCTCGCGGCAGCGGGGCGTCTTGCAGTCGAGCACGCGCAGGGGGTTGGTGCCCGCGCGGCGCTTGCAGTCGTCGCACAGCTCCTCGAAGCCCGGCAAGGCGGCGAAGAAGGCGTCCAGGGCCGCGCGGTGCCGGGGGCGGCAGGTGCGGCAGCCCAGGGAGTTGATCTCGAAGGTCAGCTGGCGCATGCCCAGGGCGCGCAGGTAGGTGGCGAGCATGAGCACCAGCTCGGCGTCGGCCTGGGGCTCCGTGGCGCCGACCATCTCCACGTCGAGCTGGTGGAACTGGCGCATGCGGCCCTTCTGGGGGCGCTCGTAGCGGAACATGGGCCCGAAGGTGAACATCTTGTGGACGGCGCCGGGGGAGTGCAGGCCGTTCTCGATATAGGCGCGCATCATGCCCGCCGTGGCCTCGGGGCGCAGGGTCAGGGAGCGGCCCTTGCGGTCGGGGAAGGTGTACATCTCCTTCTGGACCACGTCGGTCTCTTCGCCGATGGAGCGCGAAAAAAGCTGGGTGGGCTCCATGAGCGGCAGGCGGACCTCCTGGTAGCCGTAGCGCGAGAAGACCTGGCGCGCGGTCTGTTCCAGGTGGGCGAAGGTCGTGCTCTCGGGCGGATACATGTCCGCCACGCCTTTGATTTTTTGGACTTTGCTCATCTTCGGGCTCGTGGCCGGCCGCGGGCTGCGCGGCGCCGCCGGGCTGCGGGGTGCGGAAAAACGTGGAAACCCAGGGCCAAGCCGCTAGGAGTTAGACCATAGCCGCCCAAAAGTCAAAGCGCGCGCGCCTCGCGGAGGGGCGGCGCGCGCGGGGCCGCCGCGATAGCCGACACGGGGAACTGCGCGATGCGGAAGGGGCTGGCGCGCCCCCCCGGAGGCCGCCGCCCCCGGGGGACGACCGCCCCCGGGAAACCGTGCGCCCCGGCCTTGCCCGGTGCGCCCCGGCAGCGCCGCCTTCCCCGCGCCCCGGCCTTGCCCCGCCCCCTCGCCTGCCCTGCCCGCGCCCCGGCTCGTCTGCGACCCTGCCTCGCCTGCCCTGCCCCCGTCCGCCCTGCCCTGCCCTCGTTGCGGGGCCCGTGCCCCCGGTGCCGCGCTCCGCACCTGCCCGCCCGGTACTGACAAGATGCGCCCGGGGCGCTATGACGAAGGCGACGGGGCGCGCCGCCGGGGCCGGGGGCCGAAAAGGCTTGCCCCGCCCGGCAAAGGGTCCTAGGCTGCGGCCAAATAATCGATTGCCAACAAGGATTCGAATCATGCGAAGCAAGCAAATGACCCACGGGCTGGAAAAGGCCCCCCACCGTTCGCTGCTCTATGCCCTGGGGCTGACCCGGGAGGAGATGCGCAGGCCCCTGGTGGGCGTGTGCAACTCGGCCAACGAGGTCGTGCCCGGGCACATCCACCTGGACACCATCGCCAAGGCCGTGAAGGAGGGCGTGCGCATGGCGGGCGGCACGCCCCTGGAGTTCCCGGTCATCGGCGTGTGCGACGGGCTGGCCATGAACCACGCGGGCATGCATTTCTCCCTGCCCTCGCGCGAGATCATCGCCGATTCCATCGAGATCATGGCCAGCGCCCACCCCTTCGACGCGCTGGTGCTCATCCCGAACTGCGACAAGGTCGTCCCGGCCATGCTCATGGCCGCCCTGCGGCTGAACATCCCGGCCGTGGTCGTCTCGGGCGGGCCCATGCTCGCCGGCAGCGGCAACTCGGACCTGATCACCGTCTTCGAGAGCGTGGGCCGCGCCAAGCGCGGGGAAATCAGCGAACAGGAGCTGGACGCCCTGGAGCAGTGCGCCTGCCCGGGCTGCGGTTCCTGCTCGGGCATGTTCACGGCCAACTCCATGAACTGCCTGTCCGAGACCATCGGCCTGGCCCTGCCCGGCAACGGGACCATCCCCGCCGTCACCGCCGAGCGCGTGCGCCTGGCCAAGACCGCCGGGATGCGCGTCATGGATCTGCTGGAAAAGGGCATCCGCCCGCGCGACATCGTGACGGAAAAGAGCGTGGCCAACGCCGTGACCCTGGACATGGCCCTGGGCTGCTCCACCAACACCGTCCTGCACCTGCCGGCCATCTTCGGCGAGGCCGGGCTGGCCCTGACCCTGGACATCTTCGACGAGGTCAGCGCGCGCACGCCCAACCTGTGCAAGCTCTCCCCGGCGGGCCCGCACCACATCGACCTGCTGCACCGCGCCGGGGGCATCCCCGCCGTGATGAGCGAGCTGGCCAAGCGCGACCTGCTGCACCTGGACGCCATGACCGTCACCGGCCGGACCCTGGGCGAGAACCTGCGCGAGCTGTCCGCCGTGGTGCGCGACCCCGAGGTCATCCGGCCCGTGGACAAGCCCTACTCCCCGCGCGGGGGCATCGCCGTGCTGCGCGGCTCCCTGGCACCGGACGGCGCGGTGGTCAAGCAGTCGGCCGTGGCCCCGGAGATGATGCGCCGCACGGGCCCGGCCCGGGTCTTCGACTCCGAGGCCCTGGCCAGCGAGGCCATCCTCGGGGGGGCCATCCGCCCCGGCGACGTGGTCATCATCCGCTACGAGGGTCCGCGCGGCGGCCCGGGCATGCGCGAGATGCTCTCGCCCACGGCGCACATCGCGGGCATGGGCCTTGGCGAGTCCGTGGCGCTCATCACCGACGGGCGCTTTTCGGGCGGCACGCGCGGCGCAGCCATCGGCCACGTCTCGCCCGAGGCCGCCGACGGCGGGCCCCTGGCCCTGGTCCGCGAGGGCGACATGATCGACATCGACATCCCGGGCCGCAGCCTGAACCTGCTGGTGGACCCCGCCGAACTGGAGGCCCGCCGCAAGGCCCATGTGCCCCCGGTGCGCGAGATCGCCTCGCCCCTGCTGCGCCGCTACAGCCGCCTGGTGCAAAGCGCGGCCCAGGGCGCGCGCTACAAGGACGAGTAGCCCCGCGCAGCCCGCGCGCCCCGCCGGGGGCGCGCGGCCCGGCCCCCGGGCGCCGTTCCCGGGCCGCAGGGGCCGCCCCGTGTGCGGCCCCTGTTGACCTCGCGCGCGTTTCAGGCCCATACTGGCCGCGATCCCCCTTGGGCGGCCGCGTCCCCCAGGGGCCGCTACGACCAGGAACATCACGGACGAGGACACGAGCATGGCGCGGTGGGACGACGAGGCGGTGGACCGCTACGAGGCGTGGTTCGAGACGCCCACGGGAGCCTTCGCCCTGGGGCGCCAGCGTGCGCTGCTGGAGCGGCTGGTGTCCGCCTGGCCCCGGCGCGGCCACACCCTGTTGGACATCGGCTGCGGCCCGGGCGTGTTCATGAAGCTGTTCTGGGAGTCGGGCTTCGACGTGACCGGCGTGGACAGCTCGCCGGACATGCTCGGGGCCGCGCGGCGCAGGCTGGGCCCCCACGGCGCCTACCACCTGGGCCGCGCCGAACACCTGCCCTTCGCCGACGAC
>Ga0172382_10001614_pt1 | contig 39937 bp, 37 predicted proteins | sample Leawel138RmetaG_FD_122245 | JGI IMG/M metagenome (GOLD analysis project Ga0172382, IMG submission 122245) | Leachate microbial communities from a municipal landfill in Southern Ontario, Canada - Leachate well 138R metaG | ecosystem: Engineered > Solid waste > Landfill > Unclassified | place... | reverse complement strand
GGTTGCTCAACTGCAGTTGGGAGACACGGTGATGGTCCGGCCTGGAGACCGGATGCCGGTCGATGGCACGGTGGAGAAGGGCCGCTCCAGTGTGGACCAGAGCCCCATCACCGGGGAGAGCGCGCCGGTCTTTAAGGAACCGGGGGATGAGGTCTTCGCCGGGACCATCAATCAGGAGTCTTCCCTCGAAGTGAAGGTCGAGCGGTTGGCAGCAGACAGCACCTTGAGCCGGGTCGTGCAGATGGTGTCGGAAGCCCAGGAGCAGAAGTCACCCACCCAGGATTTTACGCAAAGGTTCACCTCCAAGTTCGTGCCCGCGGTCCTGGTCTGTACCTTGCTCTTGATCGTGGTGCCTCCGGTTCTGGAACTCATGCCGCTTCGAGAGAGCTTCTACCGAGCCATGCTGCTGCTGGTGGCCTCTTCCCCCTGCGCCCTGGCTCTGGGCACTCCGGCCACGGTGCTGGCGGGGATAGGCCAGGCGGCCCGCAACGGGGTTTTGATCAAGGGAGGGCTTCATCTGGAAAACTTGGGTTCGCTCCAGGTCATCGCTTTCGACAAGACCGGAACCCTGACCGAGGGGCGCTTTTCGGTGACCGATCTGATACTAGAGCATGCGGAATCAGAAGAGGAGCTGCTCCGGATATGCGGAGTGGTGGAGCAGCAGTCCAACCACCCCATCGCCCAGGCCATCGTGGAGACCGCTCAGGAGCGGAACATAGACTTTCCCCAGGTGGAGGCTCTGGAAAATCTGCCGGGCAAGGGGGTGAAGAGTTCTTACCAGGAAGAACTCGTGTGGATCGGTTCTCGCCGGCTCTTCGAGGAACCCGGCGCCCCCAAGCTATCGAAAGAGTTCGAAACTCGAGTCAAGGCGCTCGAGGAGACGGGTAAGTCCGTCGTGATCACCGCCTGGGGTGAGCGAGTGCTGGGAGTGGTGGGCCTGGCCGATACCCCCAGAGAGAGCACCAGAGAGACCCTGGCGGCCCTCTCGCAACTAGGCATGAAGCACCTGGTGATGCTCACCGGCGACAACGCCAGGGCTGCTCAATTGGTGGCCGAGCAGGTGGGGGTGAGCGACGTGCGAGCGGATCTCTTGCCGGAAGACAAGTGGAAGGCTACCGCCGAGTTGAGAAAGGAGTTCGGGCCTCTGGCCATGGTGGGAGACGGGGTGAACGATGCCCCGGCCCTGGCCGCCGCCGACGTGGGGATCGCCATGGGAGGGGCCGGCACCGCGGTTGCTCTGGAAACCGCCGACGTAGCCCTGATGGCCGATGACCTCTCCAGGCTGCCGTTTGCAGTAGGGTTGAGCCGCAAGAGTCGCACCATCATACGCCAGAACCTGGCCCTATCCATGGGTATAATCTTGATGCTGATCGCAACTTCTGTCACCGGGATCGGTGAATTAAGTTGGACTGTGGCTTTCCACGAAGGAAGTACACTCCTGGTCGTTGGCAACGCTTTACGCTTGTTGCGCTATCAGGGCCCGGCGTAAAGTCGATTCGCAAGATATTGTCAGCAGGGCAATAGGGAGCAAATTCTCTACGTCGAATAGACAAGGTGGAGGATTTTGTGATACGCATCCGATTCTTATGCCTGTTTATCGTATTGGCCCTGAGCGCTGTTTGTGCGGCTAAGCCGCATCCGGGTGTGGATTACCTGAAGCTCACGGTTGCAGGGGTTCCGATCCACCTGGTGGATGCCGATCTCAATCGCTCGGACATCGTACTGAGACCGGTCGTGGCGCCCACCGGGCATCGTCAGGAGTTTTCCCAGATGGTCTCCAGTCACCGCCCGGTGGCGGCCATCAACGGCACCTTTTTCGATACCCGGACCGGGATCACGGTGGGCAATCTGGTGAGCGACGGTCGGCTTCTGAGCGAGGGCATGGTGGGCAGCAACCTGGTGTTTCACAAAGACGGTACGATCGCGTTGCGCTCTTCATCCGGAAACCTGGGACGATACAAGAACTGGGCCCAGGTAGATTTTGCGGTGGGAGGCGGTATTACGCTGATCTCCAACGGAAACTACTACGTAAATCCAGCCGCTGAAGGGTTTTCCGATCCCGGACTCTTCAACCCTCGACCCCGAGCCGCTCTGGGAGTCACCAGCGACCGGCGTCTGCGCATGGTGGTGGTCACCCAGGATATCACCCTATGGCAGATGGCTCACGTGATGAAAGAACTCCGCTGTCTTCATGCCATCAACCTGGATGGTGGTTCTTCCACCGGTCTTTCAGTGGGCGGGACCACCATGGTCCAACCCCAGCGTCAACTGACCAACTTCATCGGCATCTTCGCCTCCCACATGCAGCCATCTCTCAATCGTGCCGTGCAGGTGGCCGAACAACGGGCCCAGGCGCACTACCAGAAGGCTAAAGCGTTGGAGGCCCAGGGGGATCTTAGACTGGCCCGTTCTCACTACCGCCAGGCGGTGGCCAAGGCTCCCGAGCAGGCGGGCTACTGGCGGGCCGCCGGTCAGGTGGAGCTGCAGTTCGGAAACCATCAGAAAGCCTCCCGAGATCTCCACCGCTCAGCCAAACTCTACCTGACCCGCGGTGAGTTGGTGGCTGCCCAAGACCTGGCCGATCAGCTCCTCAAGCTAAACGCCGACGACCTCACCGCTCATCTGCTGGCCGGTGAATGCAAGGTGGAGCAGGGGAGCCACATCGAGGCAGCCGAGCACTTGCGCAAGGTCCTGCTGGCTCAGCCCGGCCACCCCCGAGCGGTCGAGTTGATGCAGGTACTGGAGGTCCGCAAAAAGGCTTTGGAGGGCACTCCGGTTGGACATCTTGTCAGATGAAGTTAGGTTGGCTGTACCGCCGGCTTTGCCGTGGGGGTAAGTGTGGTCTACAGGTAGCGGACTACTTCCACTTACCCTTGCCCATGTTGTTCTTCTTGCCTTTGTACATCTTCTTGATTTGTCCAGGAGGGCCGCCGTGGGGGTGGTTTGGGTGGTGCTTCAGCTTCCAACTATACGGGTCGCGGATTTGCACGACGTTGTGCCAATGCGGCTCGGGCACGATGACATTGATCGCCTGGCCGGGCAAAAGCGAACTCCAAGTGGCGTTCAGGCCGCCTAATTGAAAGGTGGCGTGCTGAGTAGGTACGAGATAGGAACCGCCGCCGTAATCGACCATGACACCTTCGGGATAAACCCCGTAGACTGTGCCCGCAATAGGGTCCGCGAGGACTGGTTGAAGGCAGAACAGCATTGCCGTCAATAAAATCTTTCGCCAAGTTGTCATGATGATCTCCTATGCCTTTTCTTCTATGCGCTTATGAATCCAAAGCTTTTCTCGGATCGTGCGTTGTACATTTCTTGTCGTCCAACTCACGGAACAGATATGAGAAGTTCCTGGGAATGTCCAATGAGTCGGTTCTCTTGGACTTGAGAGAGATGCAGGGTGCATCCGGCTTTACCCTGGTGCTGCGGCGAGACGGCTATTTCGATAAGCGAGAACGCTTGGGCATGGACTACTTCGATTCTCACGACCGTTATCCCGAGGATGGACGAATTCGGCTCACACCCAAGAACTGGAGCGTACCGTTGCTAGACTTTCTGGATGCCGAATGGCCGTGGATCTTCCTGGCCTGCTCGCTCCTAGGGCTCCTCGGTATGGCTGGCTGGAGGAAGCGGGTTCGAGAGGTTGAGCGATTGCGAAAGCTGAGTGCCCTAGCCGAGAACGCACCGGAGGATGATCCACTGATTCAGACAGTGTTGGGAGAGTGGCGCCTGCTTAGCGTACTGGGCAAAGGAGGAAGCGCCACGGTTTATCTGGCCATACCCGACCAAACTTTAGACCGATCCGAACGTGTTGCGATCAAAGTCTTTAATGAAGAGATGAGGTCCTCCGAGGAGTTTCTCGCCAGGTTTAGTCGCGAAGCGAAACTCTATCAATCTCTCTGCCATCCTGGCATCGTACAACTTCTGGACTGGGGACAGAGCGGCAAACTCTTCTACCTTGTCCTAGAGCACTCGGAAGGTGAGTCGTTGCAGGGAGTGCGAGTGGAAGACGAACAGCGCGCCCTGGGAATTCTAAAGCAGTTAGCGGGAGGACTGGGATATGCTCACGGAAAGGGGATCGTTCATCGGGATGTTAAGCCGGGAAATGTCCTGGTTACCCCCGATGGCAAAGCGCTTCTGTTGGACTTCGGGCTGGCACGGGAGATCCTTTCGTCCTTTACCAAGACCGGCCAAGCCATGGGCACACCGCTCTATATGGCCCCCGAGCAGATTTCGGGAGGTGTGGTCGACCATCGCTGCGATCAATACGGACTCGGAGCGTTGGCCTACGAAATGTTCACCGGCGCCAAAACCTTCCACACCGAGGAAAATGAAGCCGCTCCAGTTCTCTTTCAACAGATTCACCACGATCCACCGCCCTTCAAAGAACACGGGGTTCAGGTCTCCACAGAGACCGAGGCTCTCGTCTTCAAGTTGATGGCTCGTTCGCCGGATCGCCGATTTGCCAATATGAACGAGGTTCAGCGTGCCTTGCAGGCAGCTCTCAATTCTCTAGACTATTCGGTGTCGTAGACTTGCTGATCGATGTAGGCCCGTAGGTTTGAACGAAACCCGTCGCCGGCGGGCGGCCAATAAGGGGGCAGATTGTCCATGGTGAAACTGTTCACGTAATTGTCTATGAACTCTATCTCCTTTTTGAACTGGCCCTTGTTCGAAGGGCCGGATGCCAGTTGGCCGTAGAAACTAAATTTCGCGCCCCCGGGGATATTCGGATGCAGATTGTGTCCGAAGATCTTTGCATTGACGTCGGTCTTTGTCAGGCCCATGATTGAGGCATATATGTGATACTGGTTATCGGGCGTCTGTTGAGTGATGTCGATGGAGAGGCCTTTCGATGAGTTCCCTGCTTCCATGTTGGCGATCAAACCCAGCACGTGCTCGGAATCTGTCGGCGCGTCTCCTCGACTTATACCGTGCTTTAACAACTCACCGCTGAAAGTCACACCCAGCGTGGCTGCCACCGTTTTCTTACCGGCGAATGTGCCTTGAGTTCGTACCGCTCCGTGAGTATAAATTACGGCCCCTTCGGCAAAATTGGCTTCGTTCTGATAGATAACCTCGTTTGAACTGTTCAAGACTACCAGGTGATCCTGGCCCGGACTCACGGAAATCGTGCCTGCTCCCGTGCCAAAAGTCCCGCCTTCGGTCACGTGTATGATCTTGAAGCTGTTGCCTGTGGCCGATGCGCCGGTGACCGGCGATAGCGTATTTGGAGAATCAGACTTGATGGTATTGATCGAATTGATAGAGTCGCCGTTCAACGTCATCACCGAGTTGCCGGCGCCGTCGACCGAAAAGAGCATCTCGTATTCGTCGCCGTTGCCACCCCCGTCGTTGATAACGATCCCACCATTGGGCATGTTGGTGGAGTCAAGCGGAATATGGAGACCTAGATTGTTCGAAGTCGTGTCGTTCATCGTGTCGATGCGAGACGGGTCGCTGGTGGAGAAGAGGTGCTCCTGGAGCCTATGCCTGGTTGGCGAATTGGCCAGATAGATCGCTTCGGACAGCTCGCTTGGCGATACTGTCTGAACAGCCTGAAGTCCGTTGGTGTAGGCCTGGTTATATTGGTTGGCGTCCAGCGGGTCGACATAGCTCTCACCGCGCAGTCCGTTACCACCCCCGACAGTCTGGGTGACCTGACCTGTAAAGCTCGGACCATCTGCGTAGTTGATTTTTGAATCGTCAACCGCCCAGTGCCCGGAAACCAGGACATCTCCGTAAATGGGGACGTCACCCGGCCAGTACGTATCGGTGCCGTTTCCCATTGCTCCGGTACTGTCGGGCGAGGCGGATGAAATAAGGATGGCGGGCTGCTGGCTCTGCAGACCGTTGTCGATGATCGCCACCGCTCTCCGTAGGACGTCCTTCTGAATTCCACGATCTCGAATGCCTTCAGTCACAACTCGATAAGCTTCGACGCCGGCCAAGCGGTCGACCGACTGGACCCGCCACACCCACTCGCTGCCGAGACTCTGGGTGGTGCCTTCCAACGAATCCCAACCGTCGTTTTGCCTGAGCGCACTGTCGGTCTCCAGTTGGTCCATCACCCATAGCACGGCAGCATCGGCTGCGTAGGCCGATTGTATGTTGGCTCGATCTCGACGAGCGTTCCGCATCTCCACCGGTAACAGAATGGAAAAAGCCGAACCCATCAAGGCTAAAATGATGAGCAAGAATAGCACCAGTACGAGTATGGAACCCTTCCTTTTTCTTCTTGGACTTAGCTTCACGGTTCGGCTCCTTAGATTCCCTTGCTAGGGAGGTTGAAAGTGGTACGAAGGACCTGAGTCGGAGTCTGCTGCGCGCCGGATGCTCCACGAATCTGGTTGGTAAGAGTGACTTCCAGAACCAAAATATCCGCGGCCGGATGATAAAACTTTATAGGCGGCTCACTCCCGGAGGTATCGAGTCTCGCCGACTCCCTGCTAAAAAAGAGTGGTTTTTGTAACGGAAGACCACTGTCGATCGCCACATTGTAGTTATTCGAGTGATCGAGTTTTTGAATGATCAAGTCCTCTTCGGGTGTCAGTACTACCTGGTAAACAAACGGACTGAGATCAGCGAGAGTCGTCGCTCCCATCGCGCTGTTAAACTGAGAGGGATAGGTCGGACTTAGGAAGTCTTCGGTCGTGACAAATCGCAGAGTCGTGAGAAAGGTGTCTCCGCTCGGGTCTGTGGGCGCTGGCGGAAATTGGTCGGAGGTATTGTCCGTGGAGTCGAGCACAACGGCCTGACCATTGAGTCCGGCCGGGTCCGGGTCGAAGGCTGACGCGATGTAAGGCGTCACGCGGGCGGTCAGGAGGCGATGGGCCCTTTGCAGCGTGTTGTGGGCATCTCCGTGTCTAAGCGCGTGCGTGCCCTTGGTAAACATGGTTGCAACCACGGTTGTAATGATACCCATGATGACCACTACGACCATCACTTCGATTATCGTGAATCCTTTCGCTTTACGCTCGGTGGCCATTATCGTCCGCCACCGTTGCCGTTCCCGTTTCCGTTGCCGTTCCCGTTTCCACCCCCACTAGCGGTGGCTCCGCTACCGCCGAGATAATCGCGATTGAGGGCTACCACGGAGACTTGCTTTTCGGTCCCCTTCATATCCCAAAAGACAGTAGCTTCGATACGGGCCAGGTTCTCATTGATGGGAGTGATGGTAATGACTCTTTCAAATCGGTCAAATCTCGTGAGATCGGGCAGTCCGTCGATGTACGAGCCGTCGAAGGGGAAGCTCCCTATCTCCTTTTTGTTGTAATCGAAGATAGCGGAATAGAGAGCCGGCTCATCCTCTTGCTCAAAGGCGATTCCAGAAGCGCGAACACTTTCCACCACCTCGCGAGCAGATTGGCTCGCCTCGGAGTAAGTTCCGGCGTATTCGTTACTCACGATGCCGAAAGTGAGAGAGCCCATCACTCCCAAAGTAGCCACCCCCAACACGACGACGGCTATTAGCACTTCGACAAGTGTGACCCCCAGTTTTTTGAAGGGCGGATTTTTAATCATCATAGCGTTCCGACACTTTCCCCTTGCTCTGGAAGCTCAGCTCACCAACGGTGATGCGCAGAGTCCCTCTCCTACGATATGGCAAGGGTTGCTCGCTCATAAGACACTGAGGGATAAGCGCTCCCACTCGATCGAGGCTCTTTGCTTATCCCCATGTCGTATCCAGAGGGATACTCTGAGTCTGGTCGGCGCAACGGAAGTTCGCTCCGCGAAAGACGATAGAATTGATGGCTGGCCGCTCTCGGCCGAATTTTGAAGTTTGACAGAGCACTAGGTCGGTTTACTCAAGTCCGGACCAGCTCGACCTTCAAACTCCCTTGGTCTGAAAAAATTGATTGAGGTTCTTCATTTTTGGCGTCTCGTGGGTATAACTCTAAGCCGGCTTGTCGCTGGGAGGTAGGACAGCCAGGAACTTGTCTTGCAGGCGCTCGGCGTACTGGTGGAGGATCTCCTCGACCCGTTTTTCTTCGCCCTTGAACAGCAGCCCCGCGTGATAGTCTTCGGCCAGACGCCAGACCACTTCGGGGTCGTCGAAGGAAGAGAGGTCGGGATCTTTGTCGTGAGCCAGGCAGAGCAGGAGCCCGGCAGCCTGAAAGGTGGCTTTTGGCACTTTGTATTCCCGCTTGTTCAGGGCCCCTACTGCCAGTCGGCACTGCTCCAGGGCGATATCGATTCCACTGGCTTCCTTCAGCAGCCGATCCAGGTGAGCCCCCGGGATACGGGCGCCCAGTTCTAAAAAGTAGGGCCGGTCATTCTCGTCCACGATGAACTCGGTGTGGGCGACTCCGGTCTGAAGCCCCATGGCGGCTACAGCGCGCTCATTCTCCTTGAGTAGACTCTTTCCGATTGAAGATTTCCGATTCACCGTGCGCGAGCCGAAAACACCGCCTCCGTGCCAAACCGAAAACGGGGGGGTAAGGTAGCAACTGGGGTTGGCGAAGAGTACCTTGCCCTGCTGGTAGATCGAGTCCACGTGACAGACCCGGCCGCTCACAAACTCCTCTAGCAAAAACCAGGACTGCTTGTCGCCCAAGTCGTCGATCTGTTGCCAGGCGTCTTGTGCGGTGTGCAGCTTTTTCATCTGCACCGAGCCGCCTTCCAGACGTGGCTTGAGGATCCAGGGAGCCGGAACTTCCTCCAAAAAATGAGCCACCGCCGGGTGGTGGGCCAGTCCCACGAAGCGGGGTGTGGGCAGCCCCGCTCGTTGGGCCGCCAGTCGCATCGTCAACTTATCCCGCACTCGCCGGGCCACCGCTTCGTCCATGCCTGCACAGCCCAGATGGGCGCGGACCAGGGCCGCGGGTTGCAGCATATACTCCTCCAGGGGAGTGACGATGTCGAAGCGTTGCTCCCGGGCCAAATAGGCTACCGCTCGCAGCAGTTCATCGGGGTCTTCATCCATGGATTCGACAAAATGCAGTTCGTCGATCAGCTCCCGAGGCCAGGGGCGATCTTGCAGATGGGAGGCCGTGATGACTACCACCCGGCAACCGAGTTGTTTGTAAGAACGGACGAGTTGAAGGCCCTTGAAATAACCGGCCAGACAAAGAACAGTAGGTGTATTCATGGAGGCGCCTACTCTCTGGATTGCCCGGACTCCTCTACCTATTCGAGGGGACGAGCACTAAAGTTTTCGGACGATCACACTGCCGATCGAATAACCCGCCCCAAAGCTACAAATCACCCCGAGATCGCCCCTTTTCAGATGCTCCCGGTGCTGGTGGAAAGCGATGATGGAGCCGGCCGAGGAGGTGTTGGCGTAGCTATCCAGGATGCTGGGAGCTTCCTGCTCGGTGGCTTCTCTCCCCAGCAGGCGCTTGGCGATGAGGGCGTTCATGGCGGCGTTGGCCTGGTGCAGCCACATGCATTTGAGGTGGCCGGGGTTCAGACGGTGTTGGGCCAGATGCTCTTCCAGCAGAGCAGAGACCAACTGAATCACCTCTTTAAACACTTTGCGCCCCTCCTGGTAGAAGAGCAAGGAAGGGTCTTCCTCGGGTCGATCCTCGCAGCGGGTCAAGAAGCCCAGGTTGTTACGAATGTTGTTGGAAAACCGGGTGGCTAGACGGGCACCCACGATCTCGTACTGCTCAGGGGAGCTTGAATCCTGGGCTCGCTCCAGCAAAACGGCGGTGCAGGCATCTCCGAAGATGAAGTGTGAATCTCGATCCCGGAAGTTGAGGTGGCCGGTGCAGATTTCGGGGCTCACCACCAGGACTTTCCGGGCCGCTCCACTCTGCAAAAGCGCGTGAGCCTGGGCCACCCCGAAGGTGGCCGACGAACACGCCACGTTCAGATCGAAGGCAAACCCGGGAGCCCCCAGGGCGGCCTGCAGTTCCACCGCAATGGCGGGGTAGGGGCGCTGAAAGTTGGAGCAAGCTACCAGCACGGCGTCCACCTCGGAAGCTCCTACTCCGGCTGCTTCCAGTGCTTGAAGGCTTGCGGCCACGCCCATTTCGGCCTGGAGTGACAACTGCTCGTCGGGTCGCGACTCGATCCTCGGTCGCATACGGGAAACATCCAGGATGCCTTCCTTGTCGACGCAGTAGCGTCGTTCGATGCCCGAGGCCTTCTTGATGAACTCGGCCGAAGAATCTTGCAGGGTGGTATTGGGGTTGCAACTGGCGTGCTCTTTGGCTACGTAGAGATTGAACGACTCTACCAGCTCCTCGTTGGTGATCACGTGAGGAGGGTTGTACACACCGGTTCCGCTAATGACGATGGGCATGGCGGTAGCTTAGCGGAGGGTTGGGAAATACCTACCAGGACCCCCTCACCTTCGACTGGAAGTTGAATCCGTGGATTTGCTTTCCGAATGGCTGGCTACTCAAGAGACCTTCCCCCAATGCCTGGGCCCACGCCTGCTAGAGAGTTTTAGAGAGGGCAAGGCTTCCGCTATGGAAGGTCTGGTTCGATTTGAGAAAGGTTCCTCGTTTCTGGCCTGGTCCACGGGGTTTTTCGAACAGGATACGCAGGAGCCGATAGCTGCCTTGTGGGGATGGGATGGAGAGCGCAAGGCAGAGTTCTTGAGCCGGTCGCTCCGGGAGCTGGACTGCAGCCTGATGGTGGAGCTCGCCGCTGGTGATCCTGATGGGGCACTGCTGAAAGAGTGCGGCTTTGTGCTGGAGAGGTATCGGCTCAGCCTCACCCCTCGAGAGCACGCACTCGATACTCCCCAACAGGGTCGCTACTCCTTAAGGCTGGCCACCGACCTGGACCGGGCCCTGCTCTGTACCCTGGCCGCCGATTACGCCGAGTTCACCTTGCCGGCCGGACAAAGCCACCGGCTCTCCCAATACACCACTTCGATCCTTGCTCGATACCGAGAGGTGGACTACGGGCCGGACTCTGCCGTCGATCTCTTTGTGGCTGAGGAGGATCACCTGGCGGCCGGCTATATCCTGGTGGAGTTGATGGACGACGGAACCCTCTATCTGGAAGACATCGGGGTGAAACGGAGCCATTGGGGTAAGTACGTGGCCCAATTTCTGATCCGGGCGGCAGAGAATATTATGGTGGCCCACGGGATCGATCTGTTGTGGTGTGAGATCTCTTCGGCCAACCGGCGCTCCTTTGTCACCGCGGTTCGTTCGTTGCGCTTCGAACCTCGGGTCGAGATCTGGATGCGACGCCGTCTATGAAATTTGTCCTCGTTGTAACAATTCTGTAATAACGAGTCCTTTTCTTTCAAACTTCTCCGGTTGGCCGAGCGATACATTTTGGTCAGATTATAAACAACGGTAGCGGACGCTACTTAGACCAAGGAGTAATAACAATGGCTGGAATAGGTAAAGTTGCAGGCGGAATTGCCAAAGGTGCGGGTGGATTAGCCAAAGGTGCAGGTGGGCTGCTAGGTGGAGCTGGAAAAGGCGGCGGGCTCGGTGGGCTGCTAGGTGGAGCCGGAAAAGAAGGCGGCCTCGGCAAGCTACTCGGTGGCGGAGGCGGCTGTGGAGCCGGTGGTTGCGGCGGAGCAGGCGGAGGTGGAGGGGGAGGCCTCGGAGATATCCTCGGCCAGGTTCAAGGTATCGTTGAGAGCGTGGCCGGAGCGGCCGGCGGTGGTGGCGGAGAAGCCGCAGCAGCCGGGGGCGCGGAACAGGCGGGTGCCGAGCAGGGCCAACAGGGCCAAGACCCGGCTGCGCAACTGATGCAGCTCTTGCAGAGCATGCTGCAGACCTTTACCGCCGGAGGCACCGGCGTAGGGTAAATTCTTCAAAACATCGTCGACAGTGAAAGAGCGAGTGCGAACTCGCTCTTTCACTGTCTGGGAGGTTAACTGCAGGCCCGAAAATGGAGATGGAGAAAGTAGGGCCATGTCTGAATCGGATTTCGAATTCGAAACTCTGTCTTCTCTGTTGCAGCTTACCTGCGAAGCCTGTGGGGAGCGAAATAGCTTGAGAGCCTCGAAGTGCGATGCGTGTGGGGCCGCCATTCGACAGCGAGAGAGCGACCCCCGATCACTCTCTTTCCTACACGCTGAAGGGCTGGAAGGCATGGTTCAGGCTCAGGCCACTTCTCACAAGCTACGGCGCTTACAGTTGGCGCTGGCCGGGGTTCGCGACGGTAGTCTCTCCATGGGCGAGTACCACGAGGTGGTGGGGCAGGTGCTGGCCGAGACGAGCACCATGCGGGAAGTGATCAACCTGCAAGCGCTGCGTTCTCTGGAGTCCAAGTTTCCTCCCGAGGCGGTGGACGTACTCCGAGAGACGTCCGACAACATAGACGCCTTTTTCCTGGCTTGCCAACGCATGATGTCGTATCAGGGAGGGGACCCGGCACCCGCCGAAAGCGGCTACCGCATGGCCGAGGCGGCCCTGGACGACATGCAAGCCACCCAGCGGGAAGCAGCCAAGCTCGAGGCCGGGTACCGGGAGAAGAAATCTTCCCAGGACAGGAGTTAAATTGTCTCTAGAAGGCTGACCCGGTCTTCCATACACGGGCCTGCCCTCCAACCAGGATCAAGCCGTTGAAGTGGGTGAAGCGCATGTCCGTGATGGGCTCGGGGCAGGTGAGCAGGTGCTCCTTGGAGGGGTCCTCGGCATTCCAGAGTGCGGCGGTGTTGCCCTCCAGTTCGCTGCAGACCAGGTCTCCTTGATAATCGATCACGTCGAGGAGCCGGGAGCGACCGGGTCTTTCCGAGAGCACGTTGCCGGTTTTCGCATCCCAGGTCACGGCCCCAGAATATTGGCGTGTGACCACCCGTTCACCACTCAGGCTGGTGTCAAGTCCGTAAAGGCTGGGCGTGGAGAGGGCCGGTCCGTACGGACTCCCGTGATTCAGATCGTAGGTGATCACGTGATCCTGGCTCCGGTTTGAGCGGTTTCGGTAGCCCACCGCGAGCAGGCGTCCCCCGTCGCCAAATTTGAGTCCCGCGCTGATCCATCCGGGCTTGAAGTGCGCCGTTTGTCGTTTTCTTTTCAGGTCAAAAACTCGCACCCCGTCTTCGAAGCACGATGTTGCCAGTCGTTCAGAATTCCCATCCAGAGCGGAAAGGAGAAGGCGGTTCTGGTCGAGTCTCCAGTAGGGTTTCGAGAAATCACCCTTCCAGATGACACTCGAGGTTCGGGTGTGGGCGAGTAGATAAGACCCGTTGTATTCCACGGCGCGTACCTGGGGTCCGGCCGCGAGTATTCTCTTTTCTCCGGTCTTTATCTTGAATATCCAAACCTCACTGCCTGCGGCCACGGCCAGGTCCTTACCATCGGGCGACCAGGAAAGTGCGTGAAAACGACCTGGTGGTGTGGGTAGCGACTGGGGCGCCAGGACCTCTTTTTCATATTGGTCCCAGACCTGAACAAACCAGGAACCGTCCTTGCATCCGATCCCCGCCAGGTAATGGCCCTTAAGACTCAGGCGAGCGCTCCGCAAGTCACTACCAACCGCGAAGATCGGTTGGGGTGGCTTGGAGGGGAGTAGAGTGGGTAGCGTTTGCCCGATGAGCAGGCCGGCGACCGCCAGGAGAAGGTATTGGACCCGCTTGAAAGTTTTCATCAGTCGATGACCTCAAAGCTCTGTAAAAAGCGGCGTTGCTCCGAGGTGTCGAAGTTTACGGAGATCACCAGGTAGCTGCGAGCCTTGGTCTGAACGATCAGGATCTCCACCGGTATCCCTTCTTCACTAACCCCGTTCCATCTTAACGCGTCGTAGCCCTGGACCTGCCGCTTGACGGCCGTGCCCCGGGTCAGATAGGCCTCTTTCTTCTTCAGACTGTCCAGCATTTCGCTGGGCTTGCGGCTCTTTTGCACATAGACCATGTTGCCTTTGAAATCGCCTTTGGTGTCGTGGTAGAGGCGAGTCTCCCCCAGGCCGGGCAGATTGGTCTTCTCCACTATCACTGCTTTTTGAAAGTCGGCCTTGAACAGGTCAGACTTGGCAGTATAAGGCGCGGCCAGGGCCACAGCGCTGAGGAGCAGTGAAAGAGCGAGAGCTTTTAAAGAAGATTTCATTAGGCTCGATTCTGTCTGCCAAGGCAAGGCCCTGCAGGGGCTGTGGGTGGCTCTTGGGCAGAACGTATCAGTCAGAGGAAAATTCCTGAAGGTCCTACTGGTATGGAGGGTCCCGCCGGCCCTCCCGGTGAGCAGGGTCCTCCTGGTGAGCAAGGTCTTCCCGGCGCTGAGCCTGTAATTTTCACTTTCCCAGGATCGGTAAGCCGGGGGTGTCTTGCCAGCGGTTGCCGGCCTTGCTCAGACGAACGGCCCACAGATGGGATCCATTGAATTGTAGCGTCACCGAACATTTTACACCGGCATCATCGTAGATGTAGATAAGTTCGTGCCCACGGGATTGGGAGGGCTCTCCCCAGCGGGATCGGATGGTCTTGATGGGGGTGCCGTTAGAGAAGACAACCGTTCCATCCTGAGAGAGTTCGGGGCCTTCAATAGACCTCAGTCTGTCGTTCGAGTCAAAACGGACAGTGTGGTAGCCATTCTCCACGTGCGATGAGAGGATCGTTTTGTCTTTGATGTCCCAATCTCGGTTTTCGCTGAGTTCGTCCCAGGTTTGCTCAAGAGAAACGCCCCCAATAGAAAAAGAAGTTTTGCCCGTAAATTCCGCGGCCTGGGACGAGGCTGGGGAGTTCGCCTCGGAATTCGAGGAGGGAAAAATGAAGAGGGCAACGAGCAGAATCAGGATCGCAGCGATCAGAGTCTTCTTCGGATTGGTGAGAACGGGTGTGGAGTCTCCTTCCACCTCTTTACTCGAAGGTAGCACCGAGGGCAGGTCGTCTTCCGATGCCCAGCTACTGGGAGAGGGAAAACGAAGCGCTTTAGGCACCACCTTGAGACCGGATTTTTGCACCGCCCGGTTCCATTCTGTCAGGGCTTCCGGCGGTGGCTCACCCTCGAAAATCTCTTTGAGGTATAAGTACCAATTGCTCAGGGCCGCCCTTAAGAGGTGGGGATGGTTCCGGGTGCACTCCCCACAGACTTTGGCCATCAGGTTGTTGACCGCAGCCTTGGCCCCGGCTGCATCCGGATTCAGAGAGTGGAAGTAGGCTGATACCTGCTGGTAGATAAGAAAGTCATGAGGCGAGACGCGGCCTGCCTCCAAGAAATCAATGCCCTGTCTCAGGAACTTGTTGTCGGATTGCCCCAGCCAGACTCTGTGGCCGGAGGTGTCGTCGCCATCGCTAATTTCCGCGAGAAGGTAGGCCAGACTCGCCCTGGCTACCGAGGATGCCGGGGTCTTTTCACCGGCTGAATGCTTCTGACAGAATTTAAGGACTTCGATTCTGGCCAGGTGGTTCTGTCCACGTGCCAGGAGTTGCTCCACCCGTGTGCCCCCTTCGCCGGTGTCGTGATGAGAATGCTTCTCCTTGAGCCGAAAGCACGCCACCAGTTTCCGTTCTTCGGTGGGGAAAGACCAGAGTTCCACAACCTCGCCTGCGTCCACCTCGTCGGGATGGAGGTACTCTCCCGAGCGACCCACGCCCGGAGTCAGTCCTTGAACGATCTTGAAAGTCTCACCGGCCACTTTCCACGAACCGTCATCTCCCTTTTCCAGTGGGCCCACCACTGGTTCGGGTCCCTCGACCTGCCCCATTTTCAGAAGCGAGAGGAGAGCTTCCGGAGAAGTCGCGATATCTTGAGCCCAATTCCCCTGCAAGATCCGCAGCAAGAGAAAGGGCCCCCGGTCAGCCGGGCATATCAGAGCCAACCTCAAGACCATGGGCTTGGCTCGCATGGATCCGATGCGAAGAGTGGTGCCTTGCTCGATCGTCTTGATCTCCTCGGCAGCCACCTCCACCAGGGTGATCAGTTCCGCCAATTCGTCGGGAGAGTAAATGAGGGTCGGCACAAAATCGGCTTCACTCCGGTACGAAAAATACACGCAATTGGTCAGCCCCACGTGCCCAAAACTCAAGCTGCCCTGCGGACTTTGAATAGCCCCGAGCGGGCCCAGAAAGTCAAACATCTCAGCTAAAACCCTCCACTCCTAGATCGAATATCCTCAGATTATCACGAATCGGGCTTCACGCCTATGTGATGGTAGAGTTCGATAAGATTTTGTGCTTGACTTTCCCAGGAGTATCGTTGCAGAGCAAGTTCACGCCCTCGACGTCCCATCTCGCGGGCTTTTTCAGGGTGCTCCTCCAGAAAGGAAATGGCTCTTGCGATCTCCGCTGGGGAGTCAGGATCGACGCATATTCCCACCTGGTTTTCTTCGATCAAGGGTACCCAGGCCGGGAAACGGGAGCAAATGATGGGTACTCCGAGCGCCATGTACTCAAAAAATTTAGTCAATTCGCGATCACCGTAGATACAATCTGAGGGGAAGATGGCGAGACCAGCACTCCAACAATGCCGTTCGTAAGTCTCCAGAATGAGTTCGAACTCCATAAAAGAGGTGCTTCCTTCCAGATGAAGCCTCTCAGACCCAAACTCCCTTTCTAATTGCTCTCGCAGGCCGGGTGCGAAACGCCCGCAAAGCGTCACTTCGATTCCCTGGTTGAGGCGGGTTAGGCCACAGTGGATCAAGGCTCCGCGTGACTCAACGATGGTGCCCGTGTAGAGGAGATGAGGTTTGGAAGGTAGGGCAGTTTGCACACGGATTCGCTCTAGTATGGGGTAGTTGAGAACTGGTGTAGCCCGGGGAAATCGGTCAGAGTAGCACTTCTCAGCGATGACCTGATAGAAAAAACCCGCCAAGAACTGTTCCGAGAACCCGAGAACCACTGCCAACAATTCAGCCAGGTGACGAGGGAAATAGGGCTTAGTTTTCAAATTTTGGCGATTATCTTCATGGATATCATAGACCACGGATTTGCCCAATAGCCTGAGAAGTAGAGCCGCTGGTATCAATTCTGGGTCGTGGAAGTGGTAGAGCGATGCATTCTCTTTGTACCCTCTTGCAAAAACTTTTAGTGTTCTCAAAAGCATTCGCTTCAGTCGGCCACCCGTTTGATCCACCGAAAGGATCCGCACTCCATCAAGTTCCTCGTCACGGCTGTGGGCCGCTATCAGAACAACGTCGTAACCGGCCCGGGCAAGCCAACGGCACTCTCGGAAGAAGATGCGGTTGTCAAAAGTCGGATGAGCACTTGTAAGGTGAACCACTTTGGGATAGGACATCTCAAGCAGGTTTCACCCATATAAAGAAGTGACCCTGCCGAGGCGACGAAGGTGGAAATCATGGAAGATGGCATCTACAAGAACCCGGGGCGGCAGCGCTATCTAGCCAACTATCTGGCCATCGCAGTAACCATGATAGGGAGCTTTTGCGCCTATCGTTTTTGTTTTCATTTTTATGGAGAAGAAGCTCTGGCGCTCTATGCTGTCTCTCGGCGCATGCTGAGCTACGGCATCGCGTTCGTTGCCAGCGGTCTGGGAGTTTCACTCTGCTATCACGTGGCCGATGATAGGGCCAGCGAGCAAACCCGAGGCAGGGCCTGGCTGATAGCCTCTTTCGTGCCCTTGAGCATTTGCGTGTTGCTGCTCGTCTTTCTCGCTTGGTCAATCCCCGACACTATAGGAGCTTGGCTTTTCGGCGATGCAAAGTGGGCTTTTCTAGTCCCGCCCCTGACTCTTCTGATGGTTACCATCGGAGTCCAGATACTGTTGGCCTACTACTGCACCGGGCGTATGGAGATTGTCCGGTCGAGTCTCTTGACAGCCGTTGTTTCGGGAGTGATTCCCATCGTTTCATTCTTTCTGTTTCCCGGGTCTCTCAGCAGCTTTCTGTGGGGAACGGCAACTTTGGGCCTGGCCTGCTGCGCAGTCTTTTACGGGGCCTTCATTCACCCCAACTTGGGGAAGCAGCCTGTGACCCTGAAGCAAGCTTACAAATGCACTCGAGATGTTGTAACCTATGCAGCTGGTAGGGTTCCGGGCGGATTTTTGGTGGTGGTAATTCTAAATCTGCCGGTAAGCTTCGCAACCCACTCTTCTCAGGACTTGACAGCCGCAGCGGCAGTCTCGATCGGAGTGGCCCTCGTCGAGTTGGTCGCCACGGGGGTGACTCCTCTTTCCAATATCTATCTTCCCCAAGCAGCCTACCTGGCGGCCCGGGGAAGGGCTCATGAACTGTGGCGCTCCTCTCTTAGGGTGTTTTGCCTGGTAACGGCCTTTTCGGTGTCCTACGTACTGGGATTGGCCGCGTTCATCGACCAGTTCCTCGCTCTCTTCCTTGGCTCATGGCAACTGGGGTATGCCCCGTATGTGGTGAAAATCTTACCAGCCGCCCCCTTTTATGCCTTATTTCGCTGCTTTCGTGGATTACTCGATGGAGTGTCTCGGATTCCCCTGACCACCCTTAATACGTTACTCTCTCTGGCTTTTTTCGGATTGGTCTTCGTACTGTCGGGGGGAAACTCAGCGGTAGATAAGGCGGCACTCGGTTTGGTGATGGGAATGGGCTGCTTGGGAGTCTTGACTACAGTTCAGATTTACTGGTATCTGCGGACCCCCTCAGAGAGTCGAGCGATAGAAGACCAGGGCACACTTAGAGCGGAAGACACAGGGGCCGAGTCCGTTCAGTCTTAGGCTTCGAAATCCGCGTAGTCTCAAGTCTCGAATCGCGAGCGAATACTCTTTCCGATCACAATCATCGAGTACGATGATACCACGCTCGGTAAGCTTTTCGGCTGCAAGTAGCAGGCAGCGTTCTCGATAGTGGCCATCCACGAGAATTAGGTCAAATTGATCCTTGCAGGTGGTGAGTGAGGAAACATAATCTTCCTCTTCGGGGCGATGGAGGAGCCTGACATTTGAGGGAATTTGGTTATTGAGGACTTCGTGATATACAGGATCACGCTCGACAGTGGTCACACTCAAGGCCAGGCTAGAGAAGAATAGAGTGGACTGGCCCCCTCCAAACTCAAACACTCGAGACTCGGCTGTCAATCGATCTCTAAGAAAGTCGATAACACAATAGTTCATCCAAGGAAGGGGGTTACCCGTCTTATCCACCGGTAGTCCCCTCCATGCCGAGAGCATCCAACCACTTTCCCAAAGATACGATCCGCGGCGAAGTAAGAGCAGCCCAAGCCGAAGCGGAAATCCAGTCAGGGGGTTTCGGGTAAGAAGGTTATAGAGGCGTATCCGGAGGCTTTTACTCACTAAGGCGACTTCCACCTGATGACTCTAGAATCTTTCTCTCCCGCCTCGCTACTCAAGCCAGACCCTCAGATCATAAAAATACGGATTGGGAGCGCCACTGCTGCGGTCAAACTCGGCCAGGTCGAACTCCGTTTCCAACATGACCTCGGCTTTGGGCTGGGCGGGGTCGAGGCCGGTTTTTCCGACGGAGCGGATCCGGTAGATCTGGTAGGGGTCGCTCCACCGGCCGTCGAGAGTGATGGTGTAGTAGCCGAGGATGGTGTCGTCGAAGGCCCTCACCGGCTCGGTGTAGCTAAAGAGTTGATGCCCGTTTTGGATGGGGGGTGGAAAGGTGATGTCCCGGGCCAGCTTGGTTTGCACGTCGGCCAGACCGGCCCGGGCCAGTTGGCGGGCCTGGGCAAACTCGCGCGCCTCGGCCAGGGTGCGCTGGCGGGCTACTGAGCGGGAGAGTGAGGCCATGCCCAAAATAAAGAGCAGAGTGATCAGCAAGAGCACGCCGATGAGGATGGAGCCCCGAGACTTCATGGTGGGCTCCGCAAGGGCAAGAGGACCACTCGGGTGGCCGACATCACCCGGCGCTGGAGCCTCCAGGAGAGGGACAGTTCCAAGCGGCGATCGATGAGGGTGGTCTCAAATCCGCTGAGGTCACTCATCAATACCGATTTGGCGCCCCCTTTGTCCAGCTCCAGGTTCACCCCGGAAAGCTGATAGGTCTCGGTCAGGTGAGGGGTGTCCGGCTGCCACCCGGGGGGCAGCACCGGGTCTTCCCCGAGGGGGAGGGCGGGGTAGCGAGAGGCCGAGGTGTCGAGCAGATGGAGGATCAGGCTGCCGGGGGCGGTCTCCACCTCCAGGGCCGTCCTGCTTCGACCCACCAGGTACTTGAGAACCTCGGATGCCGGCACACTCAATCGAGCATCCTGAGTATCTTCCCGATGCATATTGGAGAAGTCCGAAGCCAGCTTGGCCGCGCTCATGAAGAGGAGGCCCAGCAAAAACATGGCCACCATCAGCTCGTAGAGCGAGAAGCCCCGACGGTTCATAGGAGGTTGACCACGGTGCTGGGCGGGTCGCCGTTGTCCAGATACCGGCCTCGGTAGCGGGCTCGCACCAGCAGGCGAACCTCTCCCGGAGCGTACCCCACCATCCCACCCGGTAGCACGATCCTATTTCTGAGCGTGGCCAGGCTTCCGTTTCGGGGAGCGGTGGATTTGACCAGTGTGGCGTTGCCGGTCTGGGGTAGCAGGTGCCACTCGTAGACCAGGTCGGGGATCGGCTTACCATCGGCGTCGGTGATGGAGGCCGCAAAGCTAGCTTCCGCGTCTTTGTCCAGGGGGTTGGCTCCGGAAGTTTGGGTCACGCTGAGCACCGGGTCGGGGACCAACTCCTGCCGGGGAGGCTCCAGGTAGCTGACCATCACGAGATCTTTCTGGGAAGGGGCCGTCACTGTTAACTGGACCCGCACCACCGCCTTTTCCAGGCCACGTCGAATAGAGGCATCCCAGGAGGTCTCCAGTTCGGAGGAGGGGCTCAAGAGGGTTTGTCCGGCCCCGTCGCAACGCACGGTGGCTTCTACCCCGGCGTGGTTGGGGTCTCGTTCTACGCGCCCGTTCCATATGGACCAATCGGAATTGAAGTTGTCCGGCTCCAGGGCCCACAGGCGGATCTCATCGAGAAGGTCCTCGGAAAAGGCGATCTGGGCGTCCAGGACTTTGTGAGCAGTACGAAGCTGGGCGGTCCGTTGAAAGAGTGAGCCCACCAGGATGATGGCCGCCAGCAGCAGGAAGATAGCGAGGACTGCTTCCAGCAGGAGAGCGCCTCTCTTATTCAAGGATGCCGCCCCCCAGGAGCCAGGTGGGGCCTTGCGAGTCGGCCGCCTGGGCCGAGAGGTCGGTCACGTTGTTTCCAGCGGCATCCATGACCCCGATCGCCAACTGGCCTCCAACCACATGGGTGAAAGCGATCTTGTCGGCGGAGTACGAGTACACCGGTTGGATGCCGGAAACCCCCGTGGAGACGGCTGCTCCGAAGGTGCCGTCCGACTGCATGGTGTAGTTGACGATTTTGTAGGAGGGCATCTCCACGGCCACCATGCGTTGGCGGTCGATGGAGAGGGAGGCCGAGCCAATGCTGGAGCCACCGGGGCTGAAGGCGACCCCGATCGGGAGTTCGGACCCATCCACCAGGCTCAATCGGCGGGTTTTATTGTCGCCGGTTGGCGCGTGAGAGGGGGTGTAGAGGATGAACTGCCCGTTGGGGTCCGAGCGGTCGTAAGTGGTACCCACGAAGCCCCAGGCAATAGTGCTGGCGTTGTTGCTGGTGGTAGAGTAGGGGCCCGCGATCTGCTGCACCCCGCTACCGTCGGCGTTGACGATGTAGATGTCTTCCTGGACCGTGGCGGCAGGGTTCGCGTCGTAATCTCTCAGGGTAAAGCAGATTTGGGAGCCGTCGGGGTTCCAGGCCAGCCTGGAGACCAGAGCCCGTTGGGGCGGCGCGGGCTTGAAGACCTGGGTGACCTCGCTGCCGTCGCGGGTGGCCACGTAGATGCCCTGTCCGAACCCCACCATGGCGATGCAGTCTCCCCAGGGAGAGGCGGCAGGCAGGGCGGCTCCTTCATAGATCTGACGCTCTTCGGTGCCGTCGGCGTTGATCGCCATGACCACACGCTGGCCGTTCTTTATGGTGTCGTAAAGCACGATGCCGTCACGCATGGCCCAGATCTTACCGGCGCTTGAACCGATCTGGGTCTCGACCTGATGGCCTTCGGCATCTTCGATGCGGCACTTGAGGATGAACTCTTCGGGTAGCACCGGGTCCACGTTTTCGGGCGGGGTCCACTCCCAGACCGATTGCCAGCTACCATCCACCCACTCCATCTGGGTCTTTCCACTGAAGGAGAAGCTACCCAGGCCGGGCTCCCCACTGGGGCGCTCGGCCCACCACTCAATGCTCAGGGGGCCACCGTCGTCATCCTCTGCCCGAACGAGCAAACGAAGATACTGTCCCACCAGGACCGAAGCCTCGATCTCCGGGGGCAGATTGGGGGAGCGCTCGGGGAAAAACTCCAGGCTTTCCAGCACCGGAGAGGCATCTTCGGAAAAACCCGTGGGAGCGGGCAGCACGGTCTGAATCGGCAACGTCCCGGAGTCTAAAGAGGGAAGGGCGGCAGCATCGGGGAGGCCCGGCACGACCTGCACCAGGCCGCTCCGATTGACCCGCACGCTGACCACTTTTCTGGCTGCTTCCACCCGGGGGTAGGAACGGCCGGCTATCGTCTCTTCACTCAGCGAGACCTGGGTGGAGAGGACCAGGGTAGTGAAGTCCAGCATGCTGGGAAGGTTTGAGACCACTCTTCCCTTGGGGGTGAAGGCGATGATGTGATCGTCGGGGGTGGGTGGGTCCCAGGCCGATAGGTCGAACTCCGGATCAGTGGCGGGGGCTCCGAAGGAAGAACTCGAGGCCCAGGTTCCGGCCACGATGTAAACGCTCTTGAAGTCGTTGCCCAGGGGGCCGGTTCGACACACTCGAGGTGGACCATAGCCCTCCAGGGCGTAATAGCCGGTGGCGTAGTCTTGCGGAGTCTTGGGAATGACCAGGGCCACGGGCATCCGTTCTCGCATGGCCTTGGCTCGCAGAGAGCGCAGTTCTTCGGCCAGCACGTCTGCTGCCAGTTCTGACTCCAGGCTGCTGGGAGGGCGCACGTTTCGAGTCAGACCGGTGAGCAGGACGGCAAACACCCCGATCGCCACCAGCGCCTCAGCCAGACTCACACCCAACAATCGTTTTGCATTGGACCGGAACAAAGTTACACGCATTACCCCTTTAACCTGGAAAATTCTCACAACTGAAAAGAAGTCCTTGAAACCAAGGTTGCGGCCTCGGAAAGGTTAAGGAGTCTTGCCAATGAACTCCCCAGGACAAACCTTTACACGTATTGAATACGTATGAATGAAGAAAAAACTTACAATTACTTTGGATGAGCAAGTCTACTACGGACTTCATAGAGTGGTGGGACGGGGTAAGATCAGCCAATTTATCGAAGGCCTGGTTCGACCGCATGTGGATGCTATCGATCTCGACTCGAGCTACCGAGAGCTTGCTCAATTCGAGGCAGATCACGATGAGTCTTCTCCGTGGATAGAGGGTGTGATTGGTGATGTTGGAGAGCTCCTGGATGATGCGTGGTGAAGTGTGGTGGGTCAACTTTGAACCCTCGGTGGGAGGTGAGGCTCAAAAAGTTCGACCGGCCGTGATCGTCAGCAACAATGCCTCCAATCGTCATCTGAATCGGCTACAGGTCGTACCGATCACCTCGAATGTGAGAAAGTTGCATGCCGGAGAGTCTTATGTGACCGTGCAGGGAAAGCAGCGTAAAGCTCAAGCCAATCTGTTGGCGACCGTCAGCAAGTCGCGGGTCTCTACAAAACTCGATACGATCTCTGCGGTCGATCTCGCCGGTGTCGAGATGGCTTTGAAGGTCCAACTCGGGCTTTGATGGCCTCGGAAAGGTCAAACATTGCTGCGGTGGACCGATGGCGTGAGAAGATCTCCTGCCGGGAGGCGAGCCTGCTTGCTTTTAGCCGCAACCTGGGGATCTTGCTGAACTCTGGGATCCCTATCGTGACGGCTTTAGACACCATCACCCATTATCCGGATGACCCGAAGTTTGAAAAGGTGGTGGAAGACCTCAGCGGATCGGTAGCCCAGGGTTTTACCCTTTCCAGGGCCATGGCCCGCTTCCCCAGATGCTTTCTTCCTATCTACTGCCGGATGGTGGAGGTGGGCGAGACCTCCGGCACCCTGTCCACTTCGCTGGAAGCCCTGACCCGCTGGGGAGAGGCGGACCGCAAAACCAGAGAGCACGTCCGGGGAGCCCTGGTTTACCCCACCTTCGTGTTGGCGGTCACCTTCATACTGACCATCTTATTGGTTACCTTTTTTGTCCCTCAGGTCCTCGAAGGGGCGGGGCGTCCCGCTGATCTTCCCCTCCTCTCAAAAGCCCTCTTGACGGTGGCACACCTATTTGGAAACGGTGGATTTTGGCTTGTGGTTCTCGGAGTGGCGGGCTTGACCATACCAACTTTGAAGCGATTCTTGGGTAGCGAAAATGGGGAGCTTCTGCTGCGAGGCATTCCGGTCCTGGGGGGGGTACTGCAGTGCGCGGCCGATAGCCGGTACTCCCTCACCCTTTCCACGCTGCTGTCCCACGGGGTGGATCTCCCCCGCTCCCTCCAACTCGCCGGGGAGTCTTGTGGGAGCGCGTTGGTGGCCCGGGATAATAAGCGAATTTTAAATGGGATTACTCACGGGGAATCCCTGGCCGAACTGTACGGAGCGCGCCCGGATGTCTACTCCATGATCCTCCGACACATGGTGAGGGTGGGAGAGGAAACTTCCCACCTCTCCGAACTCATCAGGTTCTCCTCGCAGATCCTGGCCGAGGAGACCGAGTACCTGCTGGACAGCCTGCTGGCTGCCCTGGAACCTATGGTCATGACCATAGTGGCGGTGATCGTGGGGGGCATTTTAATCGCAGTTTTTAGCTCAATTTACGCCCAGTTGGGGAGTTTTTAGACACAAAGATAGGCTGCCCACGTTGGTGTCGGGCAGCCTATTTTTGAATAGCCTTGACTTATTACTTGCCTGAGCCTCCGCCGGACCCGCCCGAACCGCCACCGGAGCCACCGCCCGATCCCCCGCCGGAGCCGCCTCCGGAACCACCACAGCCACCGGCGCCGCCGCTGCTGCCGCTAGCCCCGCCGCTACTACCGGAACTGCCACCGCAGCTTCCGGAACCGCTGCTGGCTCCGGAACTGCCACTGCTGCCGGCACTGCCGCAGCTTCCGCTGCTGCTTGCACTACTGCTACCGGCGCTGCTGCAGCTCGCACTGCTACTGGCGCTGCTGCTGCAACTGCTGGAAGAGGTGCTGCTGGTGGAGCAACTGTCTTTGCCGTCCTTGCTGTCTGAGCAGTTGTCTTTGCTTTCAGCTTCACCTTTGGGGCAAGTGTCAGGGCACGCTTTATCGCACTGGGAGAGGTCGTGACCCAACCCTTTCGAGTGGCAGGGCTCACACTTGTTGTCGGAATCGGAGCGCTCGCCACCTTCGGTCTTGGATTGGGCTTGTTGCTGTTGGAGGAGAAGCAAGAGATTGACGTCGACCCCGAGGAAGGCGGCCAGGCTCTCGCACTGGGGAGGCGCGGGCGGGCAGTGGGCCTGTCCGAAGTTGGAGTTGATGTTGATGTTGACATTGTTGGTCGTAGCCGCAAAGCTGCTCATCAAGCCGAGGTTGAGGTTGGATAGAGCGGGTTGAGGTGAACTGGACACGTTGTTTGTGCTCCAGGCGGCAGCGGCAAAGCTCATTTGAAAATAAGCTGCTGAGGTTGTAGGCATATCGGTCTCCCTAAATCAGAATTATTGATAATAGTGTACAACAACCGGTTGGCGACTACTTTTGAAACGCCCTCGAAGATGTTGCCGAAATGTTGCCAGTTGGAGAGGACCAAGAGTGCTTTTCGGCAACAAAAACAGCCCCGGGCTAAGCCGGGGCTATATGACTCACTATGCTTACTCACTCATATCAGGGCGGCTAGTTTGCAGACCATTGACCCACGTTCGTGGGTACCCCGCCGCAGCTGATATAAAGAATATACCGGCTCCTACTGAACTCAGGCTGGACTTTTCAGCTCTGACTGTTAACGGTTTGTAAAACCTATTGGAGTCGGCGGAACGGGTGCAGCATTTGAGCCAGGTAACCCTTAGGGATCGCTTCTTTGACCCCGAACTCTTCGGGTTCGTGATCCGGGCAGTAGTAAGTTCCAAAGAGCAGATCCATGAGTGGGGAGATATTGGCGTAGTTGCCGGCGTCCCGATCTTTGTCGTGGTGCCAGTGGTGGAGTTCGGGGGCGCCGATCAGCATTCGAATGGGGCCCAGAGGGAGTCGAACGTTGCTGTGGATGTAGATGGCCCAGATCCCCCGAAAAGCGATCAGTCCGGTCAGGGTTTCTAAAGGAAAGCCCAGGATGAAGGCCGGGGTGTTGATCAGGGCCATGGTGTAGACGGTGTCCAGGGGGTGCTCGCGGTGAGCGGCCAACCAGTCCAGATGCTCGGCGCTGTGATGGATGGAGTGAAAGCGCCACAGAAACCCCACCCTGTGTTGCAAACGATGACCCCAGTAGACCAGGAAATCGCTGAGGATCACAACCTCCACGGCCTGGAGCCACCAGGGTTGGGCGGCCACCAGTTCTCGAAAGCCGGTGGGGATGATGGTTTCCAGCCAGCCGCTCCAGTAGGTCAGTACTCCGATGACCAACCCGCCCCAGAAGAGGTACTGTCCCAGGAAAAAACAGAGATCAGTCCACCAGTCGGGGCGGAAAAATTTTTGTTCCTTGCGGGCCGGGAAGGCCCATTCCAGAGGCCGGAAGATGAGGATGAGAAAGCCGAAGCTCAGGGAACTCGCCAGTAGTAGCTCGTAAGCTTTCATTCCTGCTTCGGGCTCTCCACAGGGAGGGGGAAAGGCCGTCCGCTCTTGGAGCCGGGCATAAAGGCGGGGTCGGGAGGAGGGCTCTCGGCAGGAGGCGTGGCTGTGGCGTTCGGTAAGATGATCGGTGCACTCTTGGTGCTGGGGATCACCACCAGATCGGGTGTCGCCGTGGGCTCGGGGCTTGGAGAGGCGTGGGCCAGTGGGAGGCTGGCCGGCAAGGCCGTTGCCTCGACAGGCTTATGGGTCCGGTAGAAGAGGAATCCGAAAAGCAACAGTATCGAACTCAGCAGGGCCAGCCCGCGCAAGAGCTGTTTCATAGAGTGTTGGTCTCCCATCCCCGAGAATTATTCCCGTAACAAATTATTTACATCGTTTCCGACCCCAATGCAATTCGGTTGTCATCCGAAAGGTACTTTATTTTCACGGGCGGTTGCTCACTCCGGCCCCGGCGAAAGGAAAATCCGAAATGCTCGCTACTCTCTCTGTCCAACGCGCTACCTTGGAGCTTCCCCGGAGACAACCCGCCGACCGCCCCCAACAGTTTCGTTTCGCCGCCATAGCCGCCAATGGACAGGTGGTCCGGAGCACGCTGAGGTCGCACTCTCGAAAGTCCGCTCAGGAGCAGCTCCTGCTCCGCTACGCTCACCTGCTCAGCCTGGAGGAAGTGGCCGAGCGCCGCGCTTTTGTAGAGCTTGCATTGCAGGGTCGTCGAGCCCGCCAGTCGTTGCCTGCATACACCCGTTCCATCGCCGTTATGTTTGAGGCTGGGCTTTCCCTCACCACCATCTTTGAGACCGCCGCCCGGGGAGAAAATCCTTATCTCAATCGGGTCATGCTGGATGTCTCGGAGTCGCTGAAAAGAGGGCGCTCCCTTTCCAATAGCCTCTCCCGCTGGAGCGACATTTTCGACGGAACCTTCGTGGGAATGGTCTACTCCGCCGAGCAGTCCGGTCGCCTTCACAAGACCTTCGGTCAACTGGCCGACCTGCTGGAAAAGCGCTGGAGAATCGAGAAGCGCATCAAGTCGGTCATGACCTACCCCGCCCTGGTGGGGGTGGTGGGGATCGCGATTTTCTGGATCCTGGTGGCCTTCGTGATGCCCGCCCTGGTGCCGTCTTTCACCTCCATCGGTGCCGAACTCCCCTGGCTCACCCGGATGCTGCTGGCCCTCGGAAACCTCTCCACCTCGCTCCCGGCGGTTCTTGGTCTGGCGCTTTTGTCGGCCGGCCTGGCGGGTCTGGCTTACCGCGCAGTGATCCAGGAGGAGAGGTGCCCCCGATTGGCCTACCTGCTGGACCAACTGAAGTTCGGCTGCCCCATCTTCGGTGACCTTTTCCGTCTTTCGGCCCTCTCCCGAACTCTTTCCACCGTCGCGGCCATGCTGGCTGCCGGTTTGCCCCTATCCAAGGTCTTGGAGATCGGTGCCCGGGTCAGCGGAAGCCGCTACTACGAGCAACAGTTTGCCACCATTTTGACCAGTTTGCGGGAGGGCGGGACTATGGCCGACGCCATGGAGGGCAACCCGGCCTTCCCTCCTCTGGTGGTGGGAGCCACTCGTCTGGGCGAGGAAACCGGGAAGACCCCTCTCTTGATGGCCAAGATCGCAGCTCTTTACGAAGAGGACCTGGACTTGCGGGTCTCCTCTCTGGCCTCTCTCATCGAGCCGGTGATCATGGCTGTGGTGGGTCTGGTGGTGGGGGTGATCGTGCTGGGAACGTTTGCTCCGATGATCCAGTTGGTTCAGGCCTTATAAACGATTGACCGCCAACAGGTGACTACTGCCGGGTCGGCCCAGCCCCTGCTCTAGAAAGCGTGCGGTCTCCAGCACCTCCGCTTGCTCGATCCCGTGCTCCCAGCCTCCTCTTTCCAGCAGGTAGAGGAGGTCTTCGGTAGCCAGATTGCCGGTGGCCCCGGGGGCGTAGGGGCAGCCACCGGCGCCGCCTACCGAGCTGTCGAAGGAACGAATCCCCCGATCCAGTCCGCGGGTCACGTTGGCTAGCGCGGTGCCGTAGGTGTCGTGGAGGTGGAGCGCCAACTGCTCGGGCGCCACTCCTTCCAGTTCGGTCAAGACCGCGTCCACGTCTTCGGGTACCGCTGCTCCGATGGTATCTCCCAGGCTCACCTCGTCGCAACCCATGACCAGGAGTTTCCTGGTCAACTCGGCCGAGGTGGCTGGGGGGATGCGGCCTTCAAAAGGACAGACAAAGACCGTGGAGAGGTACCCCCTCACCGATAGTCCCGCCTGCAGGGCTCGTCCGACCACTTCCTCGGTCTCCTGCAAAGAGGTCTCGATGGATCGGTTGGTATTCTTTTGGGAAAAGGTTTCGCTGGCCGCGATGAAGACGGCCACCCGCCGGGCGCCGCAGGCCAGGGCCCGCTCCAGTCCTTTGAGGTTGGGGACCAGCACGGTTTGTACCGCCCGGCCCTCTGGCAGACGTGCCAGCAGTTCGGCGGCGTCGGCCAACTGGGGGACCCACCTGGGGTGGACCATGGAGGTGACCTCGATCTCGGGGAAGCCGCAGCGGTCCAGGCGCTGGATCAGCTCCAGCTTGAAGTCGGTGGAAAGGGGCTGCTTTTCGTTCTGGAGGCCGTCCCTCGGACCCACCTCTACCACCTTGACCCGGCGGCTCATTCCTCTTCGATCTCCACCAAAAGAGCGCCCTGGGAGACCATTTGTTCCGGCTTGACCTCAACCTTTCTCACGGTGCCCCGGACCGGAGCAGTGAGAGCCAGTTCCATCTTCATGGACTCCATCAAGAGGAGGTCGTCACCGGCCTGCACGGCGTCTCCCACCTTCACCTCCACCCGCAAGACCTTACCTGGCATGCGGGCCTTCACGGTGCCGCCGGCTGCCGCTTCGGAGGCCCCATTGGAGACCCGACGTCGGGGGTCGCCCAGCTCGAATCGGTAGACCTCTCCGTCCAACCAGACCGACACGTTCTGCCCTTCCCGGTAAACCCAGAACGGCACCCGGCGGCCGTCCAGGACCACGTAGTCGGACCCGCAGCGGTAGCTCTGCTCTGCGACCTTCAGCACTCCGACCTGGCTATCGAGTTCGAAATTGATCTCGCCCGTTTCGCTGCTCTTGATGGTCTTCATCAGTTCAGTCTCCATTCGCCCAACGACGCCCAGGGAGTCGGAGCCGGCGGGGAGCCGTTCGGGGGGCTGCCGAGTTCCTTCGTTCGCGGACCGAAGGCGCCCACCAGGGCCAGCGCCAAGGCCTGCTTGGAGCTGTCCTCGGTCCTGCTGAAGAGGGACCCTGAGGCTTCCAGAAACTGGGTGTGAAACTCTCCATCGATGAAGGTCGGGTGGGACAGGATCCTGCCCAGATAGGGGATGTTGGTGGTCACTCCTAGCACCGCAAACTCCTTGAGCCCGGCCAGCAGCCCTCGACGCGCGGCTTCCCGATCCGGGCCGTAGGAGATGAGTTTGGCCAGCATGGGATCGAAGTGGATGCTCACCTCATCTCCCTGGCGAAATCCGGTATCTAATCTCAGGTTGGGGCCGGCGGGGGGCTGAAACACCCCGAGGGTGCCCACCGAAGGGAGGAAGCCGTCATCGGGGTCTTCGGCGTAGACTCGAGCCTCCATGGCCCAGCCGCGAGGTTTCAAGAAGCTCTGCTCTATGGCCAGGGGGGCACCCTCGGCCACGGCGATCTGCAGGGCCACCAGATCCACTCCATAGACCAGTTCCGTCACCGGGTGCTCCACCTGCAGGCGCGTGTTGACCTCCAGGAAGTAGAAGTGCTCATCCTCATCGAGGATGAACTCCACCGTGCCGGCCCCGGTGTAGTTCAGGGCTCTAACCGCATTCACCCCGGCTTTCACCAGCTTCTCCCGCAGATCTGGAGAAACAGCCAGACTGGGCGCTTCCTCGATGATCTTCTGATAGCGCCTTTGCAGCGAGCATTCCCGCTCTCCGAAGCAGAGCGCGTTGCCGTGCTTGTCACCGAAGATCTGTACCTCGATGTGGCGAGGATTGACGATGAATTTTTCCAAGAAGAAGCTGTCGTCACCGAAGGCTTTCAGGGCTTCACCACGAGCTCGCTCGATGGCCTGGGGCAGTTCAGACTCTTCTTTCACCAGGCGCATCCCCTTGCCACCGCCCCCGGCGGCCGCTTTGACCAGCAGGGGGTAGCCCAAGCTGCGGGCTCCTTCCACCGCCTCTTCGGGAGGGCCGCTCCAACTCGGTACCATGGGAAGTCCGGCCTGCTTCATCTGTTGTTTGGCTAGCAGTTTATCACCCATCCTGGCGATCGCGTCGGGGGAGGGCCCGATGAATTCCAGCCCGGCTTTTTGGCAGGCCGCACAGAATTCGGCGTTCTCCGAGAGAAAGCCGTAGCCCGGATGGACCGCCTGGGCTCCCTTTTCTCGGGCCAGCGAAATGAGTTGTTCGCCATGGAGATAGCTCTGCACCGGCACCGCCAGGTCTACCACCTGAGTGTGGTAGGCCTTCCGGTCTGGTTCGGTATAGGGGGCGATGGAGCGGATCCCCAAACTTCGCAGGGTAGAAGCAACCCGCACCGCGATTTCGCCACGATTGGCGATAAAAACCGTATCGAACTTGGGCATTTTGTCTCCTACATCCTGAACACGCCGTGAGTTTTGGGGGCAAGCGGAGCGTTGAGAGTGGCCGAGAAGGCCAGGCCCAGCACCTCCCGGGTTTGAGCCGGGTCGATCACTCCGTCGTCCCACAACCGCGCGGTGCTGTAGTAAGGACTGCCCTCTTCCTCATACTTTTGGATGATGGGGTCCACGATAGCGGCGTGTTCCTGGGCGGAAAGGGGCGGCTCCCCCTTGTGGGCGCGCTTGTCCGCTTCCACCGTGGCCAGGACACCGGCCGCCTGCTCGCCCCCCATGACCGAGATGCGGCTGTTGGGCCAGGTGAAGAGAAACCGAGGGGAGTAAGCCCGACCGCACATCCCGTAGTTGCCCGCGCCGAAAGAACCGCCCACGATCAGGGTGATCTTGGGCACATTGGCGTTGGCCACCGCCATAACCATCTTGGCACCGTGCTTGGCGATCCCCTCGGCTTCATACTTTCTTCCCACCATAAATCCGGTGATGTTCTGGAGAAAGAGCAGTGGGATGCCTCGCTGGCTGCACAGTTCGATGAAGTGGGTGGCCTTCATGGCCGACTCCGAGAAGAGAACACCGTTGTTGGCTATGATGCCCAGCGGCATTCCAAAGAGGTGAGCGAAGCCGGTGACTAGGGTGGTGCCGTAGTTGGCCTTGAACTCTTGAAAGTGTGAGCCGTCGACGACCCGGGCGATCACTTCTCGGATGTCGTAGGGCTTGCGCGTGTCGGTGGGGATGACCCCGTAGATCTCAGAGGGGTCGAAAGCCGGCTCTTCGGCCGCTTGCATGGCCATCGGTTGCTTGAAGGTTCGGTTGAGGTTGGCCACCACGTCGCGCATGATGAGCAGGGCGTCTCTATCGTCGGCGGCGTAGTGATCGGCCACCCCGGAATCCCGGGTGTGAACGTCGGCACCACCCAGATCCTCGGCACTCACTTCCTCGCCGGTCGCGGCTTTGACCAGCGGAGGCCCGCCTAGAAAGATGGTGCCCTGCTGTTTTACGATGATGGTCTCGTCGGACATGGCCGGCACGTAGGCCCCGCCTGCGGTACAGGAACCCAGCACGCATGCGATCTGGGGGATCCCCTCGGCCGACATGCGGGCCTGGTTGTAGAAGATACGACCGAAGTGCTCCTTGTCCGGGAATACCTCGGCCTGCAAGGGGAGGAAGGCTCCCCCGGAATCCACCAGATAGAGGCAGGGCAGGTGGTTCTCCCGGGCGATCTCCTGGGCCCTGAGGTGTTTCTTCACGGTGATCGGGAAGTAGGTTCCACCTTTCACGGTGGCGTCGTTGGCCACGATCATGCACTCGGTACCGCGCACCCTGCCGATACCGGTGACCATGCCCCCGGCGGGGCTGGCGTTGCCGTACATGTCGTAGGCGGCCAACGAGGAAAGCTCCAAAAACGGCGTGTGTTCGTCGGTCAACAGGTCGATGCGGTCTCTGACCAGGAGCTTCCCCCGTTTGGTGTGGCGCTCCCGAGCTCGGTCGCCGCCTCCCTGCGCCACCTCTTGCTTGCGCTCTCGCATCTCTTGGACCAGAGCCTGCATGTGCTCACGGTTGCGAGCGAACTCGTCGCTCGCGGTTTGAATTTGGGTATCGAGTACGGGCATGGGTCGTCCTCACAGAAATGGTGTGGGCCCCCGTTCGAAGCCTGCCCTTCGGTACCTCTAATGCTTCTTATCGCGAGCCGCTAGAAGCCTGGGGTCTTGCCAGCGCAGAGGTGGGTGGTGGTAAGAGCGCCGAGCTTCCTGCTCCAACGCCGGAGCTTCTTCACCTATTTCAAAGAGAGGGGAAGTACCGGAGGAGAGGCTTTTGAACTGGTCCATAACGCGCTGCTTTTGTGCTCTGGCGCGGGGGTCGTTCGGATCGTCCCCCGGACCCGTGATGAGGGCGTTTTCTCGCTTTTGCACCGCTCCTTCCGCGGTGACGGTGTTTTGCTGGGCACGGAAGACGGCGGCCCGGGCCTTCTCTTCGGCCTTTTCGGCTTCCTCGATTTTGCCCTGCTGGCGGAGTTTGCGAGCCAGGTGCATGTAGGCCTGGGCGTGGACCGGTTCTGGCCGAACGGGCTCCTTTGAATCGGGTTTGGTGGGATGAGTCCCTACGGTCAAACGCTGCGGTGTACCGGCTCTTTGAGGGGTGCCGACAGGGGGGCCGAAGCTCGCAGGTGTTCTGGGGCCGTTCGGTGGCATGAGCCGGGGCTCCGGCCCTTTCAGGATGCCGCGCATCCAGTCTGAGTTCATGGCTTGAAATTGAGCGTTTCGCTGAGTCGTTTTGCGGCTCAATTGCATTGCCGTGGAGGGAGACTTTCTGGTCGTTTCCACCTTGCTGCGGGCTTGGGCGAGCTTGGATCTCGCGTGATCGGCTTTGGAGGCTTCTCCCCGGGCTTCGGCGCCCTGGGCTTTGGCTCCCTCCAGCATCATTCCAGCTTTCAATTTTTCGGTGACCGACTCGGCGTGGGCCACATTGGCCTGGGCCAGGACAGTTTCCGCCTGGCTCAGTTTAGCAGCGGCTTCCTGGGTGGATGCGTGCTCGGCTCCGGTTCGAAGCTGCTCGACTTTGGCCTTGGCTTGAGCCAGTTGGGAGTCGGAGTAAGACGCCTGGAGGTCGGCGCGGCTCTTACTGATCTCGGCCTCCGACTTTTCTTGCTCGGCGATTTCGGTCTTATGGTCGGACTCGGTGCGGGCTTGCCGTTCAGTCTCCTGGGCTTCTTTCAGGTTTTCGCGAAGCTTGCGTTCGAGTTGCTTGACTCGATTTTGCCCGGTCTTGCCTTGCTTTTTGCCCTTGCTCTTTCCCGAATTGTCGGACTTTTTATCCTCGTCCATCAGCTTTTTCAGCCGCTCCTTGAGCTCCTCACTGCGACTCCGGTGGTTGGTTTTCGTAGTTCGGGGATCCCCTTTTTTCGATCCCTGGTTGGCTTTAGGGGCGCTCTTTTGACTAAGGGCTGCGCTGGACTTTGATTTTGCTCGAATAACCACGCCGTCGGTCTCCTGCTCCGTTGACTGTGGTTGTATGGTATCGACCCACACACACCGGATCCTGACCTGGGGAGAGTTCAGATGAACAAAATGTTAAAACCGAAGGCTCAGAGATTATCCCTGCTCGCTGGCTTCTTTGGGTGGTAGTGGGATCATGGACTGGCCGCTGAAGGGGCATTTCTTGCCCGCTTCCCAGGTCTTCACGTCGGGATAGACGGGGCTCTGGTACAGCTTGGTGCGGGCGATACCGTTGGCTGAGGTGATCCAGGCGTCGCGAACTTCGAAGCCCTGAGCGGTTTTGGTGACAAAAAACTCTACATTCACGTTGGACGGCACGTTGCTGGTGCCCAGGGTCCCTTCGAAGCCCGCTACCACGGAGTAGAGGCCATCCTTGATCTCAAAGACCGCGGGCGCCTGAGCCAGGTCAAGCAGCCACACCTGATTAGAGAAGGCGGCATCGGAAATGCGGTACTGCCCTTCCACGGAGTGTTTCTCCACGTACTCCGCTACCGAACCGAGCATTTTCTCTTCCGGAGTGCTGAGGGTAGGCGGTTGAGTAGGCGCCGCGGCGATCGCGTCCTCGGTGGAGGTCACGGCGTCGGGTTGCGGACCACCTTCCTGGGTGGGCGGGCGATAGTATCTGTCGTCTCCGTAGATGATGGGGTTGTTGTAACCCACGTGGGCGTAATCGTAATAGGAGTAGGGGCGGCTCAAAAAGAAGCCGAGGGAGAAAAAGAGGTTGGCGCAGTTGTTATAGCGGCGATAGCTGCGGCGAATGTGGTAGTCGTTGTAGATCACCGGACTGTAGTAACCGTTGTGGTAAGTGGGAGGGCAGTAGGTGCGGTTGCTGTACACTGGCCGAGTATTGGCGTAGACGGGTTGAGTGTAGACCGGGCGCCGGTAGGTGTTGTTCACGTTGACGTTGGTATAGGTGTTGACGTTAGTGTTGGTATTGTGTCCCACGGGGCGTCTTACCGAAGCGGCCTGGGCCGGGGGAGCGTTGTAGTGACTATTGGTATTGCGGTGGCTTTGCTGGGGGGCGCGGTTCCATTTCTGCTGAGATGCGCCCCGATTGTGTCGGTTTAGAGTGTGGTTATAGCTCGGACGGTTGGAGACCTGATGGCGCTGTGTTTGTTGAGGGCGGTTCATTCGAGGCGCTGAACGAGTTGCTTGGCGCTGAGGGGCGGCGCGATGGACCTGGCGAGGGGCCGAACGGTGCACCTGACGGGGGGCTGTGCGAGGGGCTGAGTGGCGTACCTGGGGCCGAGGTGCGGAGCGATGGACCTGGGCTCTGGGCATGGATCTCACTTGAGGAGCCTTCCGTTGCATGCGTGGGGTGGATCGGCGTTGGTTGCCTCTTTGCGCCTCGGCGGGCAAGCTCACCACCACTAAAAATAGCGGCACCAGGGCCAGGGTTAAAATATTTCGAATGGACAACATAAGTAGAAATTCTCCTCACCCTAAGCATAAATCGAATTCCTGCCGAGAGGTAGCAGAAATCGTAAACAAACTGTTACTTTAGCGCCGAAACCGTTCGCTATAGCTGGACCGGGGGCGGGTCACGAGTCCTGGGATGGACGATTCTTTGGAGTTGGCCCTGGTAGAAGTCGTCGAGCTAGAGCCGTAATTGAGGCCGTATCCGTAGCCTCCGCCGTATCCATAGCCGTAGTAGTAGCTCGTCCCACGCTGCGCCCCGGCGGGCATGGGCACATAGCGTACCGGTACGGGGGGCCGGGGCACGGGCGTTCCGGCTTTGGAGAGGACTGAAATCCGGGACTGGTTGGCCAACTGGGCGGCGCCGTTTTGAGCCTGGGCGGCACCGACTAGGGCTAGAATCAAGACGGCTATGATAAATATTGAGCGTTTCATGGTTCCAGTATACAGCATGGCCCTTAAAAAACTAGGAATTCTCTGGGGTTCTGAGGTTTGCGGGTCGGAGCCGCATCCGATAGCTGGTCGGTCGCGGATAGGAATGCACTATGAAGCCTCCGACACGTTCTTGGGGCGAAACAACTCTTCGGCCCTGCGACCACCGCCTTCACCGGATACCACCTTAAAGGCGAGTTGGTTTAATGCTGTTAGTTTCTCCAGGTCTTGCCGTACTTGCTGAACCCATCTCTCCTTTAAGGTCGCCTGGGTGGTCTCAGAGTTGCGGTGCTTTCGGGCGGCGAAGCTGACTACCGCGGCAGCGACGGCACTCACCCCGGCCACCGCCAGCGAAGGGCCTCCTATAAACGACAAACCGCCGAGCAGTCCAAACCCTAGTGAAGTGAGAACATCATCCTTTAATCTGCTCTGTGGTAAAGCTGGGAACTTTTCTTCGGAAAAGGAGCGAGCATCGGCGTCTTCGGCCTCCAGGAAGCGGGTGTCCCGGCAAAGTGTGGTGATTTCTTCACTGACCCGCTCCAGGGCTTGAGCTTGCAACTCCAGTCGCTGATCCGATCGGGTGAGGGCAAGGCCGCTAAGGTCGGTGCCGAAGCCCTCGGCGGACAGCAGGATGGTGGCCTGGGTTATGCTGGATAGCCCGGAGGCCACGCTCCGTTCCACCACGACTCCATTTTGCAGCCATAGGATCTCGTGTTTGCTCTTACTCAAGTAGAGAGCGGCCGGACGAAGTCGATTGGGAGCACGAGACTTTAAGATAAACCAGCAGTCGAAGTCCCTCTTTCCTTGATAGGGGCGAGCAGCACGGCTGGGAGTCGTTTCTACCGAGAAGAGCTTTCCCTCGAATGAATCTGGAAGATCGAGGGGGGCAAGGCCAGGTACTTTGGCGCCCCACAGAGCCACGGTTCGAAACTTGGTGGTGATGCCGTATTCGCCGTGAGTCGTAGGAGAATTCAGAAATCGACCATCCAGCCAGATCGGGACCGAATGAAAAAGGGCGTTGTCTTCTAGAGCCGAGGCGATCCTGAGGTCTCGACGCTCCCACTGGCTGAAGGTCGGTATCAAACGGCCGGTCCAGGATTCGTTACCTTTGAAGTGGCTTACCACCAACTGAACACCCCGTTTGGTATGGTGGGCCCAGCGGAGCCGTTCTTTTTCGGATAGCCTGGCCACGTCGTCACCAGAGTAAATAGGTGAGGAGGAGACATTTTCACCGTTAATGGAGAGTACAAAAGCCAGTCCCGCTTGTTCGACCAGTGCGCGCAGAGCCAGGCAGAGTTGGGCCAGGGGGTTGTCCTTGTGCCAGATGCCGGATTGAAAGGCTTCCACAACGTCTTGTTCGGTAGGGTAGCGATGGCTGGGGCAGAAAAGAAACGTGGTCTTCTCCTGGGTCTGGGTGACCGTGATGCGCTTGGGTCGCCACAGGGCCATGCACTGCATGAGCTTCAAGATCCAGGTGTAGCCGCCCACCAGAGAAAAATGGGCAAGTTTTTCCAGAGCTTTTTCGTGGGCCACCGAAAATTCGCCACTTGAGTCGGCCGTACCGACTTTGGCCTGGTGGGCCAGGAAACTGCCTAAATCGAATCCGGAACCTTCTTGCTGGGTCGAGGGGGTACTCATAGCCTCTCATTCTCCGGGTAGCTCGGAGTTCTTGCTCTGACCGAAGTGTAACAGGATGCTAACTCCTTGTACGAATAAACTCCATAAAATGAGAGGCGACAAAGAAATTTAGGAGTCCGAAACCAGTGAATATTCAAGGCACACCCCGATTTGAGCCCCCCAAACCCAAGCCTCCGGTCCAGCCAGAGACTAAAGAGTTTTCCTACAATCCCCAAGACCCGGCAGTGATGAAAGATCACCCGATCGCGGTGGAAGACGTGGTGGTGAAAGACGGTAAGCCTGAAACTGACACGGTGAAACTCGCTAACAAGACGGCCATATTCGATGCCTTCGGGCGTTTGAGAGATATCAAGGACGACCCGAGCTTCAAGCTTGAGGCTAAAGAAGACGGAACGTTCAATTACACCCACGGTGAAGAGAAGCATACCGCCGCCAACGTGTTTGGTGGAGCAGCCGCTACCGTGGCGAAGTACAACCAAGTCTACTCCGAATTGACCGGGAAAAAGATCGACTGGGCTTTCAAACAGGACCAACTGGAAGTGTCACCCGAGACCGGCGACTGGCCCAACGCGTTTTATGCCCGGCAACTCAACGGGGTTCACTTTTTTGACACCGGCAACACCAGCACCGGCAACTCCGGCGAAGTGGTTTCTCACGAAGTGGGACACGCGGTGCTCGACGCGATTCGCCCGAACTACTTCAACGGCATGGGTGCTGAAACCGGTGCGTTTCACGAAGCGTTTGGAGATGTTCTCGCCTTCCTGATGACTCTGAGTGATGACAAAGCGGTAGAAAAGCTGGCTGAAGTCACCGGTGGAGACCTGAAGTCGCGTCGCAACTTCCTTTCCGACATGGGTGAAGACTTCGGAAACGTCCTGGGCTTGCCGCCTGGAGGTATCCGCAACTCTTTCAACGAGTTTACCTACAAAGACCCTGCAACCTTGCCGGAGCGCGGTTCTGAAACCGAACTGGGCCACGAGGTCCACGACTTTTCACGCCTCTGGTCGGGTGCCTTCTACGATGTGCTCGATGGCATCGCAGACGCCAACCGCGAAGCCGGAATGTCTCCGAAAGACGCCCTGAAAGCCGCCGGCGAAGAAGGCTGGAAACTGCTGGTCGGGCAGATGGAGCACTCCCCTTCCGGTTCCGACACCACCTTCAAAAAGATGGCAGCAGCCCTGATGGACGGCGACAAGCAGTTCAACGGTGGAGCACGCCAGCAGTTGATCGGTGACATTATGGTTCGCCGAGAGCTGCTGACTCCTGAGCAAGTGGGCGGCCTGTTCAAAAGCTCCGGGCCTGCTTTCAGCGGAAGAGTCGTGGATAAAGAGATCACCCTCGGTGGAGATTTCGGACTGCTTTCCGGCGTGAAAGTAGGAGCCCAGGTCGACCAACCCATTTTCAGCGCTTTTGCCCAGGACGACAGCCAGGTTAAGGAAGAAGTGGAGAAGGGCGTCAAACTGATGATGCAGGGCGACGATATCCTGTTTGCCACCGACGGTGCACCTGACATCGGTGACCTCTTCAAGCCCAATGGGGAAGCTTACAAAGCCTACGTCACCACCAATGAAGCTGGTGAGCGCGAACTGCACAGGATCCCGATGGTCGTGTGCGACCACGGCCACCACGAGCACGGGCATCACCACCACTAGTTGTTGGTGCCACATCGGTTAAGTAAAGAAGCTCCTTCGGGGGCTTTTTTCGTGGGTGCGTGGGGCGCCTGGGGTTGTGGGCGTGCTTGCTCGGCCGGGCGGGGCGGGGTGCGTTAGCGAGTTGCGGTGTGAAGTGCGCAATGTTGCTGCCTTTTTAGGGCAAGTCGGGTGGCCCCCAGCCCAATGCATCAAATACACCCCAACACCAAAAAAAAACCGGCCAGAAGCTCGACGGCTCCCGGCCGGTTTTCTACCGATGGATTTGTCTGTTGTTAAGCTTGCAGTTCCTCGGTCATGGCCTGTCCAGGTTGGGCGCCCGAGTGTACGAATCGTAATCCGGTTTGGGCGCTCTCTTTGAAGCCTTCGGCCGCGGATCCGCCCTCGGCGGCTGCGGCACCGGCTTTGACAGGAGTGACCAGCAGGGTGCCGACCCCCTGGCCCAACGCGGTTATGGCATCACCCGGCAGGCCGCCCAGACCTTCCAGGACTTTGCCTCGCAGATTGAGCTGGTCGTTGGTTGCGGCGTCCACCAGGCCTCCACCGATTTGGCGCACGCCGGCGGCGGCGGTGGTGGCTACGGCGGAGGCGCCACCCACGGCGAGACCTCCCACGGCTGAACCAAGCACGGCACCCAGGGTTTTTGTGTTGGCGTGGCTGGTCTTGAGACCGGCGGTC
>Ga0172382_10001613_pt1 | contig 39969 bp, 31 predicted proteins | sample Leawel138RmetaG_FD_122245 | JGI IMG/M metagenome (GOLD analysis project Ga0172382, IMG submission 122245) | Leachate microbial communities from a municipal landfill in Southern Ontario, Canada - Leachate well 138R metaG | ecosystem: Engineered > Solid waste > Landfill > Unclassified | place... | reverse complement strand
TTCGGGCCGATCAAGGATTACGAATGCCTGTGCGGCAAATACAAGCGCATGAAGTATCGCGGCGTGGTCTGCGAGAAATGCGGCGTCGAGGTGACGCTGCAAAAGGTCCGGCGCGAGCGCATGGGCCATATCGAGCTTGCCGCGCCGGTCGCGCATATCTGGTTCCTCAAGTCGCTGCCGAGCCGGATCGGCCTCATGCTCGACATGACGCTGCGCGACCTTGAGCGTATCCTCTACTTTGAGAACTATGTGGTGATCGAGCCGGGTCTGACCGACCTGACCTACGGCCAGTTGATGAGCGAGGAGGAATTCCTCGACGCGCAGGACCAGTATGGCGCCGACGCCTTCACCGCCAATATCGGCGCCGAGGCGATCCGCGAGATGCTGGCCGCGATCGACCTTTCCGCCACCGCCGAACAGCTTCGCGAGGAGCTGAAGGAAGCCACCGGCGAGTTGAAGCCGAAGAAGATCATCAAGCGGCTGAAGGTGGTGGAACACTTCCTCGACTCGGGCAACCGGCCCGAGTGGATGGTGCTGACCGTCCTGCCGGTGATCCCGCCGGAACTGCGCCCGCTGGTGCCGCTGGACGGCGGCCGGTTCGCCACCTCGGACCTCAACGACCTCTACCGCCGGGTGATCAACCGCAACAACCGCCTCAAGCGGCTGATCGAGCTGCGCGCGCCCGACATCATCGTGCGCAACGAAAAGCGGATGTTGCAGGAATCGGTGGACGCGCTGTTCGACAACGGCCGCCGCGGCCGGGTCATCACCGGCACCAACAAGCGGCCGCTCAAGTCGCTCTCCGACATGCTCAAGGGCAAGCAGGGCCGGTTCCGGCAGAACCTTCTGGGCAAGCGGGTGGATTTCTCGGGCCGTTCGGTGATCGTGACCGGCCCGGAACTCAAGCTGCACCAGTGCGGCCTGCCGAAGAAGATGGCGCTGGAGCTGTTCAAGCCGTTCATCTATTCGCGGCTGGAGGCCAAAGGGCTGTCGTCCACCGTCAAGCAGGCGAAGAAGCTGGTCGAGAAGGAACGGCCCGAGGTCTGGGACATCCTCGACGAGGTGATCCGCGAGCATCCGGTGCTGCTGAACCGCGCGCCCACCCTGCACCGTCTGGGCATCCAGGCGTTCGAACCGATCCTGATCGAGGGCAAGGCGATCCAGCTTCACCCGCTGGTGTGCTCGGCCTTCAACGCCGACTTCGACGGCGACCAGATGGCCGTGCACGTGCCCCTGTCGCTGGAGGCGCAGCTGGAAGCGCGGGTGCTGATGATGAGCACCAACAACGTGCTGTCGCCCGCCAACGGCGCGCCGATCATCGTGCCGTCGCAGGACATGGTTCTGGGCCTCTACTACACCTCGATGGAACGTCAGGGCATGAAGGGCGAAGGCATGGCCTTTGCCAGTGTCGATGAGGTCGAGCACGCGCTCGCCGCGGGCGAGGTGCATCTGCATGCCCGCATCACCGCCCGCATCAAGCAGATCGACGAGGAAGGCAACGAGGTCTGGAAACGCTACGAGACCACGCCGGGGCGGCTGCGCCTGGGCGCGCTTCTGCCGCTGAACGCCAAGGCGCCCTTCGAACTGGTCAACCGGATGCTGCGCAAGAAGGACGTGCAGAACGTCATCGACACCGTTTACCGCTACTGCGGCCAGAAGGAATCGGTGATCTTCTGCGACCAGATCATGACCATGGGCTTCCGCGAAGCCTTCCGTGCCGGGATCTCCTTCGGCAAGGACGACATGCTGATCCCGGAATCGAAGTGGGAGATCGTGAACGCCACCCGCGACCAGGTGAAGGAGTTCGAACAGCAATACATGGACGGCCTCATCACCCAGGGCGAGAAATACAACAAGGTGGTGGATGCCTGGTCCAAGTGTTCCGATGCGGTCGCGGGCGAGATGATGAAGGAAATCTCGGCCGTCCACCATGACGACGCCGGGGCCGAGCAGGAACCGAACAGCGTTTACATGATGGCGCATTCGGGCGCGCGGGGTTCGCCCGCGCAGATGAAGCAGCTTGGCGGGATGCGCGGGCTGATGGCCAAGCCCTCGGGCGAGATCATCGAGACGCCGATCATCTCGAACTTCAAGGAAGGGCTGACGGTTCTCGAATACTTCAACTCGACCCACGGGGCCCGCAAGGGTCTGGCCGATACCGCGCTCAAGACCGCGAACTCGGGCTATCTGACCCGGCGTCTGGTCGATGTGGCGCAGGACTGCATCGTCCGCGTCCAGGATTGCGGCACCGACCGGTCGATCACCGCCGAGGCGGCGGTGAACGACGGCGAGGTGGTCACCCCGCTTTCCGAACGGCTGCTGGGCCGGGTCGTGGCCGAGGACGTGATGGTCCCCGGCAGCGACGAGGTGCTGGTCGCCCGCGGCGAACTGGTGGACGAACGCAAGGCCGACGCCATCGAGGAAGCGGGCGTGGCCAGCGTCAAGATCCGCTCGCCGCTGACCTGCGAGGCCGAGGAAGGCGTCTGTGCCACCTGCTACGGGCGCGACCTTGCCCGCGGCACGATGGTCAACATCGGCGAGGCGGTGGGCATCATCGCCGCCCAGTCGATCGGCGAGCCGGGCACCCAGCTTACGATGCGCACCTTCCACATCGGCGGGATCGCACAGGGCAGCCAGCAATCGTTCCTCGAAGCCTCGCAGGAGGGGCGGGTCGAGTTCCGCAACCCGAACGTTCTTGAAAACGCGGCGGGCGAACAGATCGTCATGGGCCGCAACATGCAGGTGGCGCTTATCGACGAGGCCGGGCAGGAACGCGCGGTGCACAAGCTCAGCTACGGCGCCAAGCTGCATGCCCGCGAGGGCGATCTGGTCAAGCGCGGCGCGCGGCTGTTCGAATGGGATCCCTATACCCTGCCGATCATCGCCGAAAAGCAGGGCGTCACGCGGTTCGTCGATCTGGTCTCGGGCCTTTCGGTCCGCGAGGATACCGACGATGCGACCGGCATGACCCAGAAGATCGTGTCCGACTGGCGTTCCGCGCCGCGCGGCGGCGATCTCAAGCCCGAGATCATCGTCATGGACCCGGCAACCGGTGAACCCGTGCGCAACGAGGCCGGTCATCCGATCAGCTACATGATGTCGGTCGATGCGATCCTCTCGGTCGAGGACGGGCAGGATGTGCGGGCGGGCGACGTGATCGCGCGGATCCCGCGCGAGGGCGCGCGCACCAAGGACATCACCGGCGGTCTGCCGCGGGTGGCCGAACTGTTCGAGGCGCGCAGGCCCAAGGATCACGCCATCATCGCCGAGATCGACGGCTATGTGCGCTTCGGCAAGGACTACAAGAACAAGCGCCGCATCACGATCGAGCCGGTGGACGAAAACCATCAGTCCGCCGAATACATGGTGCCCAAGGGCAAGCACATCCCGGTGCAGGAAGGCGACTTCGTGCAGCGGGGCGATTACATCATGGACGGCAACCCGGCGCCCCACGACATCCTGCGCATCCTCGGGATCGAGGCGCTGGCCAACTACCTGATCGACGAGGTGCAGGATGTCTATCGCCTGCAAGGTGTGAAGATCAACGACAAGCACATCGAGGTGATCGTCCGCCAGATGCTTCAGAAATACGAGATCACCGATTCCGGTGAGACCACGCTTCTGAAGGGCGAGCAGGTGGACAAGACCGAACTGGACGAAACCAACGAGCGCGCGCTGAACAACGGCCAGCGTCCCGCCACGGGTGAACCCGTCCTCCTGGGCATCACCAAGGCGTCGCTGCAAACCCGCAGCTTCATCTCGGCCGCCTCGTTCCAGGAGACGACGCGGGTGCTGACCGAAGCCTCGGTGCAGGGCAAGCGCGACAAGCTCGTGGGTCTCAAGGAGAACGTGATCGTCGGCCGGCTGATCCCGGCCGGCACCGGCGGCGCCACCACAAGGGTGCGCCGGATCGCGACCGAACGCGACCAGGCGGTGATCGAGCAACGCCGGGCCGAGGCCGAACAGGCCGCGGCGCTGGCAGCGCCCGAGGCCGGCTTCGACGCCACGATGCAGGCCGGGGAGGTGTTCGACACCGAAGCCGACAGCGGCCTTGTCGATACGATCGAAAGCCGCGACGAGTGATCCCGCAGGCCCCGCCGGGGCCTACCGAGAAAACAAGCGAAAGCCCCCCTCGCGGGGGCTTTCGTCGTTTCGGGGGCGCTTTCGCAGCGGCGGGCGGCGGAAGGAAACCCTTGAAGGAACAGGGCAGGCTCCTTGCTTGCAGCTTGTAGCCTGGAGTTGACAGATCGCCCGGCGATAACTATAAGCTACAGATGACGAACGAAGTCCGCCTCACCCCGGAATTTGACGAGTGGCTCGACAGCCTCAAGGACCGCAAGGCTGCCGCACTGGTCTCGGCCCGGATTGATCGTCTCGGTTACGGACTTGTCGGCGATGTGAAGGTATTCGACGGGATCGCGAGCTTCGGATCAACCATGGCCCCGGCCACCGGGTCTATTTCTGCCGTCGGGGCGGGGTGGTCTACATCCTGCTCTGCGGCGGCACGAAGCGGACACAGGACCGGGACATCAAGCGGGCCAGAAAGATGGCGCAGGAGATCGGCTATGACCATTGAAACCACCCCCTTCGACGCGGCCAGATATCTGGGCGACCCGGAAACTCAGGCGATCTTCCTGAAAGACGCCCTGGAAACCGGGGATGCGGGCTATATCGCCCATGCGCTCGGTGTGATCGTCCGGGCCCGGGGCATGACCCAGGTCGCACGGGAAGCCGGGCTGAGCCGCGAGGCGCTTTACAAGGCGCTCAGCCCGACCGGGAACCCCACTCTCACGACCCTGCTCGGCGTGCTGAAGGCGCTGGATATCAAGCTCGACGTCTCGGCTGCCTGACCGCGGCGGCAGCCGGTTTGCCCCGGGGGTGGGTGGTGCGCTGAAGCGCCCGCCGCCCGCACACGACCCGTAGGGTGCGCTTCAGCGCACCGCCCCCGGCACCGAACCGTCAGCCTGTAGAAACGCACAGCCCCCGCCATGTCCCGTTCACACCTGTCGTGCTATCCTGCGCCCCGACCCCGGACAGCCCCGGACAGCAAGGAGGCCGCCATGAGCTGGAACCCCGCCCTTGAACCCCATTGCCCCGATGCGGGCAGCCTTGAAGCCATCGAGACCCTGATCATCCCCCGCGCCCGCGACATCGGCGGGTTCGACGTGCGCCGCGCCCTGCCCTCGTCGCGGCGGCAGATGGTCGGGCCGTTCATCTTCTTCGACCAGATGGGCCCGGCCGACTTCCTGACCGGACAGGGCATCGACGTGCGGCCGCATCCGCATATCGGCCTTGGCACCGTCACCTATCTTTACCAGGGCGAGTTCCAGCACCGCGACAGTCTCGGCACCGACCAGATGATCCACCCGGGCGCGGTGAACTGGATGATCGCCGGCAACGGCGTCACCCATTCCGAACGCACCAGTGCCACGACCCGCACCGGCCCGCACGCGCTGTTCGGGGTGCAGACCTGGGTGGCGCTGCCCGAAAGCCATGAGGACATGGACGCCGGGTTCGAGCATCACGGCAAGGACGCGCTTCCCACCATCGAGGCCGAGGGCAAGCATGTGCGGCTGATCCTCGGCACGGCTTACGGTGAGCACGCGCCCGCGCGGGTGTTCAACGAGATGTTCTACGCCGACGCGATCCTCGGCCCCGGCGCAAGGCTGCCGCTGCCCGACGGGCACGAGGACCGCGGGCTTTACATCATCGAGGGCGATATCGAGATCGCGGGCGAGCGGTTCGAAAAGCACCAGATGATGGTGTTCCGCCCCGGCGACCCGATCACCGTGACGGCGGGCGAACAGGGCGCGCGGCTGATGCTGCTGGGCGGCGAGACGCTGAATGGCCCGCGCTATATCTCGTGGAACTTCGTCGCATCGTCGCGCGAAAGGATCATCGCCGCGAAAGAGGCATGGGCCGAAGGCGACTGGGAGCACGGCCGGTTTCGCCTGCCGCCGGGGGACGACCGGGAGTTCGTGCCGCTGCCCTGAGCCTCAGCCCCGGTCGCCGTGGTAGTAAAGCCCCACCACATGCTCGGCCTCGGCGAAGAACAACCAGCGCGCGGCCAGCATCCCCGGGACATGCAGCGCCGCCGCCAGAACAAGGCCCGCCACCCCCGGCAGGAGCAGGAGCGAGACGAGCGGTCCGAGGACTGCGCCCGTGAAGGCGACCCGGCGCAGGCTGGCGGCACGGCGGCGGCCGACCCGATACACCATCTCGCGCAGCAGGTAGTTGCCGCCGGTATGCGGCGCCTCGAACGGCCGCACCGTCCCGCGCACACCAAGGCCGGTGGCGCTGGCCAGCGTTGCCGCCCGCCGGGGGGCAAGCCACCATTGCGCCAGCAGCGCCGCGCCCAGCGCCACCAGCCCCGCCATGGCAGGCCAGCACAGTCCGGCCAGCAGCGCGCCCCCGGCCAGCGACGCCGCCAGAAACACCACGGGCGTGGACCAGTGATGCCAGCGCGGCACGGTGCGAAGCTGGGCGTAGATCATCGCCGTGGCCAGGACCGTGACCGGCGCCAGCACCGCCCCGGCAAGGCCGGACCACGGCACCCCCGCGCCCAGAAACACCGAACCGAAGGCATGGGGCGCCAGCGCCAGCAGCGTGACCGCCGCCAGCACCGCCTCGCGCGAGAGCCAGCTTGTCCGCCACTGGCTGAAGGCGCGCAGCGCCCGCTCCGGCCGGCCGAGGTGAAAGGCCGATGCGGCAAGCCCCGCACACACCAGCCCGTAACCCAGCCCGAACCAGAGGAAGGCCAGCCAGCCCAGAGGCGCGCGCAGCCCGAGGCCGAGAAAGAACAGCAGCCCGAACCCGAGGCCCGACAGCGTGGTGAAGACGATCAGCGAAGGCGCGGGATGCATTCAGAGCCTCGCCAGCGCGCGGTCGAGCCAGCCGAGGAACCCGACCGCATCGCCCGCGACCTCCTCCGCCGGGGCCGCAAGCAAAGGGCGGTCCTTTGGCCGTGGCGGCAGGTATTTGTTGACCGGCTTCGTGCCCATCCCGGGCATCAGGTCGTATCCGCCGCGCTCCGCCACCAGCCGCGACACGTGGCTTTCCGGGTCCGCGAAATCGCCGAAATGCCGCGCCCCGGTGGGGCAGGACCGGACGCAGGCGGGTACCCGGTCCGGCTCCGGCAGGGTCTCGTTATGGATGCGGTCGATGCAGAGGGTGCATTTCTTCATCACCCGCTCCACCCCGTCCAACTCGCGCGCGCCATAGGGGCAGGCCCAGGCGCAGAGCCCGCAGCCGATGCAGGCGTCCTCGTTCACCAGCACGATCCCGTCCTCGGCGCGCTTGTAGCTCGCCCCCGTCGGGCAGACGGTGACACAAGGCGCGTTCTCGCAATGCAGGCAGGAGCGCGGGAAATGCACAAGCTGCGCCGGGCCGTCCTGCGGCACAACCTCGTAGCTGTGGACCCGGTTGAGGAAGGTGCCCTCGGGCGCCGCGCCGTAAGCGTCGGTATCGACCAAAGGCGCGCCATGGCCCTGCGAGTTCCATTCCTTGCAGGACACGACGCAGGCATGGCAGCCGACGCAGATGTCGAGGTCGATCACCAGCCCCAGCTTGCGCGGGGTGTCGGCAGGCAGCGCGGTCATCGCCCCTCGCCCCCGAAACGCACCGTCTCCGGCCCCTGCCCCACCGGCGAGGCCATGGGCGGCAAGGCGGGCTCGCTGGCCACGGCGGGCGGCGCCTTCTCGACCCGCACCCGCAGGTCGAACCATGCCGCCTGCCCGGTCACCGGATCGGCATTGGCGATCCGCCCGCCGTCCTGTCCCGGCAGCAACTCCCCGATCAGGTGGTTCAGCAGAAAGCCCCGCACCGCCTCGGGCGCGTCCGGCGACAGCGCCCATGCGCCGCGTCGCTTGCCGATCGCGTTCCATGTCCAGACCGTATGCGGATTGAGCGCATCCATCCGCGCCACCGGCACCCTGATCCGGCCATGGGCCGAGGTGACATATGCCCAGTCGCCGGGAGCAAACCCCTGCGCCTCCCAGACCTCGCCCGGCAGATAGAGCGGGTTCTGCCCGTGGATCTGCCGCAGCCAGACGTTCTGCGACCCCCAGCTGTGATACATCGCCATCGGCCGCTGGGTCACGGCATGGAGCGGGTATCCCGCCGGGTCGATCCGGGTCTCCTCGAAGGGCGGATACCAGATCGGCAAAGGATCGAACGCCTGAATGATCCGGTCGCGCAGATGGTCGGGCGGCTGGCGGTCGCCGTGGCCCTCGGCGGCAAGCTGGAACCGGCGCAAGGGCTCCAGATACAGGCTGAAGGCATAGGGCTGCGGCGCGTCGCAAAGGCCCCTGGCCACCGCCCAATCCTGATATTCCGCGTTCCACGGTTTGAAGAACCGCGCCGCCACGGGGATGTCCTCATGCCAGAAGCCGCCGTTCTCGACATAGCGCGCCAGCTGCCCGGGGTTGGGCGCGCCGCGGCCCGACTCCGACCCGTCGCCGCGCCAGCCCGCCAGCGGGCCGATGCCCGGGCGGCGCTCGTGCCGCACCATATAGTCGGCATAGTCGCGATACGCGGGTCCGCCGCCCTCCGCCACCATCCCCGGCAGGCCAAGCCTATGGCCCAACTCCAGCAGAACCGACTGGAACGGCCGCACCCCGGCATGGCCCGGCCGCTCCGGCCCCACCACCGGCCAGCGGATCGCGTCGGCCAGCGCATCGGCCTCGCAGATCGGGCGGTCGAGCAGGCTGATACAGTCGTGCCGCTCCAGATAGGTGGTGTCCGGGAGCACCAGATCGGCGTAGGCCACGGTCTCGGACGCATAGGCATCGGCGCAGATGATGCGGGGGATCACGTATTCCCCGTCCGCGCCCGTTTCGGTCAGCATCCCGATCACGGCCCCGGTGTTCATCGAGGAATTCCACGCCATGTTCGCCATGTAGAGCATGAGCGTGTCGATGGGATAGGGATCGCCCGCATGCGCATTGGGGATCACCATCTGCATCAACCCATGGGCCGAGAGCGGATTCTCCCAACTGAACGCCTTGTCGATGCGCTTCGGGTTGCCGTCCGCGTCCACCAGCAGGTCGGCGGGCCCCTGCGGATAGCCCAGATGCGGGCCATCGAGCGGCTGGCCGGGGCGCGCGTCGCCATGCGGGCGGGGATGGGCGGTGGCGGGCTTCGGATAGGGCGGCTTGAAGCGGAAGCCGCCCGGCACCTCGACCGAGCCGAGCAATATCTGCAACATATGCAGCGCCCGGCAGGTCTGGAACCCGTTGGAATGGGCCGAGATGCCGCGCATCGCATGGACGGCGACCGGGCGGCCGGTCATGGTCGCGTGCCGCTCACCCCGGAAGTCGGTCCAGGGCTGGTCGAGCGTGATCGCCTCGTCGAAGGCCACCCGCGCCAGTTCCGCCGCCAGCGCCCGGATGCGCTCCGCCGCGATGCCGCAGCGCCCGGCCACCGCCTCGGGCGCGTGTTCCGGGCGCAGGTAGCGTTCCGCCAGATGCTGCATCACCGTGCGCGCGCCCTGATGCGTGGCGGCAAGGTCGGGCCGCACGCCGGGCACATCCCACGGCGCGGGCTGGCCGGTCCGCCGGTCGATCACCAAGGGCCTGCCCTCGCCGTCGCGCAGGATCAGCCCGTGGCCCGCGCCCTCGGCCTCATCGACCAGAAACCCGGCGTCGGTCCAGCGGGAAAGGTAGTCGAGGTCGATCCTACCCGTGCGCAGCAACTCGTGCACCAGCGCGAGAATCAAAAGCCCGTCGGTCCCCGGCGTGATACCCAGCCAGTCGTCGGCCACCGCATTGTAGCCGGTGCGCACCGGATTGACGCCGATCACCCGCGCGCCGCGGGACTTGAGCTTGCCGATGCCGATCTTGATCGGGTTGCTGTCATGGTCCTCGGCCACGCCGAAGATCAGCAGCAGCTTCGTCCGCTCCCAGTCCGGCTGGCCGAACTCCCAGAACGAGCCGCCCATGGTGTAGACGCCCGCCGCCGCCATGTTGACCGAGCAGAACCCGCCATGCGCCGCCCAGTTCGGGGTGCCGAACGCCTGCGCCCACCAGCCGGTGAAGCTCTGCGACTGGTCGCGGCCGGTGAAGAAGGCGAACCTCTCCGGCGCGGTCTCGCGCAGGGGCCTGAGCCAAGAGACGGCGGTTTCCAGCGCCTCCTCCCAGCTGATCTCCTCGAACTCGCCCGAGCCGCGCGGGCCGACACGGCGCAGGGGCGCGCGCAGCCGGGCGGGTGAGAGGTGCTGCATCACCCCGGCCGAGCCCTTGGCGCAGAGCACGCCCCGGTTCACGGGATGATCGCGGTTCCCCTCGATATGCCGCACCGCGCCATCCTTCATATGCACGTCGATGCCACAGCGGCAGGCGCACATGTAGCAGGTGGTGCGGCGGATCTCGTCCGAGACCCTCGGCGACAGGTTCAGAATCGGCTCGGCGCTCATGCCCGGATGTTTCCCCCCTTTGCCGGGGAACGCCGTTGTGCAAACGCCGCCCCTCCCCCCGGACCTGCCCGCCAGCGAAGCGGATTGCGGGGAGATTGTCCATTGCTTCCTTGGAGGGTCCGGCCGTGGACACCGCCGGGGGAGGAAGCCCGGATGGCAGAAAACCGTATTCGCCGGTCGCGGATGGCCGCTTGCCCGACGGCGCTTGCGCGCCTTGATTCCGGGCAAGGGGTACCCCCGCATCCGGGCGAGCCATCCGCCCGCCCGGGTCAGATCACCGCAAGTTCCAGATCGCCCACACCCTCGACATGGGCATGCAGCCGGTCGCCGCGCACCACCGCGCCGACCCCGGCGGGGGTGCCGGTCATGATCAGGTCGCCCGCCCGCAGTTCGAACAGCGTGGAAAGGCAGGCGATCACCTCGGGCACCTTCCAGATCATCTGTTCCAGCGCGCCCTCCTGCCGGGGCTCGCCGTTCACCTTCAGCCGGATCGCCCCCCGGTCGGGGTGGCCGATCCCGGCGGCAGGCACCAGTTCGCCGCAGGGGGCGGAGTTCTCGAAGGTCTTGCCCACCTCCCAGGGCCGCCCGGCCTTCTTCGCCTCGGCCTGGAGGTCGCGGCGGGTCATGTCCAGCCCGACCGCATAGCCCCAGACATGCCCGAGCGCCGCTTCGGGCGCGATATCCGCCCCGCCCCTGCCCAGCGCCACCACCAGTTCCACCTCGTGATGCAGGTCGCGGGTGGCGGGCGGATAGGGAAGGTCGCGCCCGTCGGTCAGCAGCGTGGTCGGGCTCTTGAGAAAGAAGAACGGCGCCTCGCGGTCGGGGTCGTGGCCCATCTCGACCGCATGGGCGGCATAGTTGCGCCCGACGCAATAGATGCGATGGACGGGAAAGCGGTCGGCGGTGCCGCGCACCGGCAGGCTCGGGGCTTCGGGGGCGGGGATCACGAGACCGGCGGGGGTGGTCATGGCCTGGGTTCCTTTCACGGTTCGGGGGACGCGCGCGGGACCGCCCGGCTCGTGCCCTTGGTGCGGCGAAGCGGCGGGGCGGTCAAGCCCCCTGCCCCGCCCCTGCCAGAACAAGGGCCGCTGCGGCGGATTGCCCTGCCCCTTACGCCGGGGGGCTGCTATAAGAAAGGGGTGTCAGCCAGCCCGGAGCCCGCATGTCCGCCCCTGCCCCCATACCGCCCCCCGACCCCGCGCCGCGCGATGCGGTGATCGTCGCCCATGGCGCCCCCTCCGATCCCGCGCCGCAGGAGGCGGTGCTGGCCCGGCTCGCCGGCACCGTGGCGGCGCTGCTGCCGGGCTGGCGGGTGCGCGGCGCAACGCTTGCCGCGCCCGGTGCGCTGAAGGCGGCGCTCGACGGGCTTCGGGCGCCGCTGGTCTACCCGTTCTTCCTGGCCGAAGGCTGGTTCACCGGCACCGCCCTGCCCGCCCGGCTGAAGGAGGCCGGGGCGGAAGACGCGCACCAGCTTCGGCCCATGGGGCTGGACCCCGGTTTCGCCGCACTGGCCGCCCGCGCCGCCCTGCGCGGGGCGCAGGAGGCCGGGCTTGCGCCCGCCGCCACCGGCCTGCTGATCGCCGCCCACGGCGGCAGAACCTCGCGCGCCCCGGCCGAGGCGATCCGGGCGCTGGTCGCGGAACTCGCCGCCACCACGCCCTTCCGCGAGGTGCGCCCGGGCTATGTCGAGGAGGCCCCGTTCCTCGCCGACGCCGCCCGCGCCATGGCCCCCGCCGCGCTCTGCCTTCCGGTCTTCGCGCTGCGCGCCGGGCATGTGACCCATGACGTGCGCGAGGCGCTGGACGAGGCGGGATTCACCGGCCCCCTGCTGCCGCCGATCGGCGAAGACCCGGCCATCCCCGCCCTGATCGCCGCCGCGCTGAACGCCGCCGCATCGTCCCGCACCGGCTGAACCGGGCCGGTCGTGCTCAGATACCGGCCCCGATGATGGCGCGGGCCAGCACCGGCACGGTCTCGCGGTTCAGCCCGGCGATGTTCAGCCGCGAATCACCGACGATATAGATGCCGTGCTCCTCGCGCAGCCGCGCGACCTGTTCCGGCGAGGCCCCGAGGCGCGAGAACATGCCCCGGTGCTGGGCGAGGAAGCCGAAGCGGTCCGAACCCGACAGGTCGCGCAACTCGCGCGCAAGCTGCTCGCGCAGGCCGAGCATCCCGAGGCGGACTTCCTCCAGCTCCGCTTCCCATTCCGCCCGCAGGCCGGGGTCGGTCAGGATCATCGTCACCAGCCGCGCGCCGTGGTCGGGCGGGAAGGAGAAGTTCTGCCGGTTGAGCCAGGCGAGCGTGCCCTGCACCGTGGCGCGGTTCCCCCCTTCGGGGGTCAGCGCCAGCAGGATGCCGGTGCGCTCGCGGTAGATGCCGAAGTTCTTCGAGCAGGACGCCGCAATCAGCACCTCGGGCAGCCGCGCGGCGATCATCCGCGTGGCGGCGGCGTCGGCATCGAGCCCGTCGCCGAACCCCTGATAGGCAAGGTCGATCAGCGGCACCGCGCCGCGCCGTTCCAGCATCGCGGCGATTTCGGCCCATTCGGGCGCGGTCGGATTTGCCCCGGTCGGGTTGTGGCAGCAGCCGTGCAGCAGCACCACGTCGCCCGGCGCCACCTGATCGAGATCGGCCAGCATCCCCGCAAGGTCCACGCCCCCGGTCGCGGCGTCGAAATAGCGGTAGTCGCGCCGCTTCAGCCCGACGTAGTCGATGATCGACGGGTGGTTGGGCCATGTCGGCGCGGAAAGCCAGACCGTCGCGGCGGGGCTGGCATGGCGGATCAGTTCCAACGCCTGCCGCAGCGCCCCGGTGCCGCCCGGCGTCGCGGCCGCCGCCACCCGCCCGTCAGGCACCGCATCGCCCAGGATCAGCCCGGTCATGGCGGCGAGATAGGCGGGTTCGCCCGCAAGGCCGGTGTAGCTCTTGGTGGTCTCCTCCTCCCACAGCCGTTTTTCCGCCGCCTTGACCGCGCGCATCACGGGCGTATGGCCGGTCGCGTCCTTGTAGACGCCGACCCCGAGGTCGATCTTGTCCGCGCGCGGATCGTCGCGGAAAATCTGCATCAGTTCCAGTATCTTGTCCGCCGGCTGGGGTTTCAGCGCCTCAAGCATCTCCCGCCTGTCCTTTCGCGAGTTTCAGATCGTCATACATGCCCCATTCCGCCCATGACCCGTCATAAAGCGCATGATCACGGTGGCCGAGGCGTTCAAGCGCAAGGCTGAGCACCGCCGCCGTCACCCCCGAACCGCAGGTGGTGATGACGGGGCGCGACAGATCGACCCCGGCGGCGTCGAATTCGGCGCGCAGCGCGGCGGGGTCTTTCATGGTGCCGTCGGGGTTCAGCAATCGGGTGTAGGGCAGGCTCCTTGCCCCGGGGATATGGCCGCGGCGCAGGCCCGGACGCGGCTCCGGCTCCTCGCCGCGGAAGCGTTCGGCGGAGCGTGCATCGACGATCTCGTGGTCGCCCAGCTTCGAGGCCCGGGCAACCTGGGTGACGTCCTTCACCAGCCCGGCCTGGCGCTGCACGGTGATGTGGCGGTCGCGCATGACGGGGGGCAGATCCTCGGTCGGGCGGCCCTCGGCCAGCCACTTGGGCAGGCCGCCGTCCAGCACCGCCACGTCGCGCTTGCCCATCAGCCGGAAGGTCCACCAGACCCGCGCGGCCGAGAACAGCCCGGCCCCGTCATAGACCACCACCTGATGGCCGTCGCCCACGCCCATGGCCCGCATCCGGCTGATGAATTTCTCGGGCGGCGGCGCCATATGCGGCAGGTCCGAACGGTGGTCGGCGATCTCGTCGATGTCGAAGAATCGCGCGCCGGGGATATGGGCGCTGGCATATTCGGCCTTCGCGTCGCGGCCCATGGCGGGCAGGTAACAGGATCCGTCGAGCACCCGCAGGTCGGGATCCTTCAGATGGGCGCCCAGCCAGTCGGTCGAGACCAGCGTTCCGGGGTCGTCCTTTTGCATGTCGTGCCCTCGCCTTGTTCCACCTGACTTACAACCGCCGGGGCGGGTGAGGCAAGGGCGGCGAATGGAAGACCTCTCAGCCCCCGTGCCGCAACAGGCGCTGTTTCTGCCGGTTCCAGTCGCGCTTGGCTTCGGTCGCCCGCTTGTCATGCGCCTTCTTGCCCTTGGCGATGCCGATCTTCAGCTTCACGATGCCGCGATGGTTGAAATACATCACCAGGGGCACCAGCGTCATCCCCTCGCGCCCGATCGCCTGCCAGAGCCGGGAAAGCTCCTTGCGCGAGACCAGCAGCTTGCGGCGACGGCGCTCCTCGTGGCCGAAGACGCCCGCCTGCTTGTAGGCGGCGATATGGCTGTTGACCAGCCACAGTTCCCCCCCCTCGACCGAGGCATAGCTTTCGGCAATGTTCGACTGGCCGGTGCGCAGCGACTTCACCTCCGAGCCGGTCAGAACGATGCCCACCTCGATATCGTCCTCGATGGCATAATCGAACCGCGCCCGGCGGTTCTCGGCGATGATCTTGTAATTGGGGTCGGATTTCTGCGCCATGATCGCGCAGAGATAGGCGAGCGGGCCGGGCCTGTCCAGTCCGGGCGCACGCCCGCCCCGGGCTTTGTGCGCATGGAGAGAACAGGAGCCTCCGCCAAGGATGTTTTCAGACAGGAAATGGAGAACCGCGCCCTGCTTCTTCTGCCCGCAAATATCCCCGCCGGAGGCCCGCCGCGCGCAAGCGCGGCATGAATCAAGGTTTAATCACGCACGCAAGCGCGCGACTTGAATCGCTGTTTCGCCGCGCGTCAGCGCGGCCGGGCCCAACGCCTTGTCGCGCGCGAAAGCGCGCCACAAGGGGGCGGGAGCCGCCCTTTCCCGTCAGTTGATCAGCCCGGCGTGGCGCATGGCGGCGCGGATCCGCTCCCGCGTGGGGTCGGTCACCGGGACGATCGGCAGCCGCACCTCCCCGGCGCACAGGCCCAGCACCGACAGCGCGTATTTCGCCCCGGCAAGCCCCGGCTCGATAAAGATCGCCTCGTGCAGCGGCATCAGCCGGTCCTGGTATTCCAGCGCCTTGGCGTAGTCCCCCGCCAGCGTCGCCGCCTGGAATTCCGCGCACAGACGCGGCGCGACATTGGCCGTGACCGAGATGCAGCCCACCCCGCCATGGGCGTTGAAGCCGAGCGCGGTCGCGTCCTCGCCGGAAAGCTGGATGAAACCGGGGCCGCAAAGCGCGCGCTGCTGGCTCACCCTCTCGATCCTGCCGGTGGCGTCCTTGACGCCGACGATGCGCGGCAGCTTCGCCAGTTCCGCCATGGTCTCGGGCAGCATGTCCACCACCGAACGGCCGGGGATGTTGTAGATCACGATCGGCAGCGAACAGGCATCGTGGATCGCGGTGAAATGCGCGATCATCCCGGCCTGGGTCGGCTTGTTGTAATAGGGCGTCACCACCAGCACCGCGTCGGCGCCCACCTTCTCGGCATGGCGCACCAGCCCGATCCCCTCGGCGGTCGCGTTCGAGCCCGCCCCGGCGATCACCGGCACCCGGCCGGCGGCGGCCTCGACCACCGCCTCGATCACCCTCCCGTGTTCGGCATGGCTGAGCGTCGGGCTTTCCCCCGTCGTGCCCACCGGCACAAGGCCCGAGGACCCTTCGGCGATCTGCCAGTCCACCAGTTTCCTGAGCGTGTCCAGATCCAGTTCGCCGTCCTTGAACGGCGTCACCAGCGCGGGAAGGGACCCTCGGAACATGACACGCTCTCCTTGTTTGTCTGTCTGGACGACCGCCCCCGGCGCGAAGGACGCCACGGCGGACGGCGCCTTCTATATCCACCGCGCGGCCTTGCCAAGCGGGGCCGATGGACGCGGGCACAGGGAACTGCCAGACTGCCGCGATGCGCACCGTCTCCGACCCCGCCGCGATGATCGCGGGCATGACCCCGCTGCCCGAGGGCGGCGACTACGTGTTCTGCACCGTGGCCGAGGGTGACTGGCCCGCGCTCGCCCCGCTCGCGACCGGCATGTTCCGCGAGGCCGAGGGGGTGAGCGCGATCCTGCCCCTCGATGTCGCGCAGGCGCGGGGATTCGACTGCACGCAGCCGATGCGGCGGATCACGCTGGGGGTCTATTCGGCGCTGGAGGGCGTGGGGCTGACGGCGGCGGTGGCCGGGGCGCTGGCACGGGCGGGCATTCCCTGCAACGTGGTGGCGGCCTTTCACCACGATCACATCTTCGTGCCCGCCGGAATGGCCGACCGGGCGCTGGCGGTGCTGCGCGCGGTGCAGGCGGGCGGCTGATCCCGGCTGGCGTGCTTGTGTATTGCGGCGGCGGCGGCGCGCGGGCACTGTCGCGCCATGTCCGCGCCCCTTCCCCCCCGCCCGTTCGCCCTGCCCCGCCTTCGCGCCGGGTGCTGGCTGCCCGCCCCCGTGCTCTGTCTCGCGCTCTGCCTCGCGCTGCTGCCCGCCCCTGCGACCGCCGATCCGGCGGCGCTGCGGGCCGCGCTGGCCCGGTCCGCCGCGCAGGACTGGGAGGGGGCCGCCACGGCCGCCCGCCCGGGCGGGGCGGTCGCCGCCGATATCGTCGAATGGCAGCGGCTGCGGGCGGGCGAGGGGCGACTTGGCGATTACGAGGGCTTCCTTGCCCGCCGCCCGGACTGGCCCGGTCTCGACTGGCTGCACCGCCGGGGCGAGGTGGCGGTGGCGCGCTCGGAAACCCCTTCGCGGGTGATCGCCTATTTCGACGGGGCGCGCCCGGCGACCGCCCAGGGCGGCCTCGCGCTGATCCGCGCCCTGCGCGGCGCGGGCCGCGATGCCGAAGCCGGGGCCGAGGCGCTGCGGCTGTGGCAGACCATGCCGCTGGGCGAGGAGGAGGAGGCTGCGATCCTCGCACTCTACGGCGCTTCGCTGCGGCCGCATCACGTCGCAAGGCTCGACCGGATGCTGTGGGACGGCCATGGCGAGGCGGCGCGGCGGATGCTGCCGCGCGTCCCGGAGGACCGGCGCAGGCTGGCCGAGGCACGGCTGGCGCTGCGGGCCGATACCGCCGGGGTGGATGTGCTGATCGCGGCGGTGCCCGAGGCGCTGGCGACCGACCCCGGCCTTGCGCATGAGCGGTTCGAGTGGCGGATGCGCCGCGACCGAACCGAGGACGCCATCGCGCTGCTACGCGAGCACAGCGCCGGGGCCGGGGCGCTTGGCCGGCCCGCCGCCTGGGCTGCGCGGCGCATCGCGCTGGTGCGCGGGCAGATGCGGGCGGGCGAGGCCGCGCTGGCCTATGAGCTGGCCGCGAACCACCACCTGAGCGGCGGCGCGGCCTTCGCCGATCTGGAATTCCTCGCGGGTTATGTGGCACTGACCGGGATGCGCGATCCCGATCGGGCGCTCACGCATTTCCGGGCGCTGGCGGCGGGGGTGTCGAGCCCGATCAGCCTGTCGCGCGCCTTCTACTGGGAGGGCCGGGCCGAGGAAGCGGCGGGCCGCAGCGACGCCGCGCGCGCGGCCTTTACCCGCGCCGCCGGGCACCAGACGGCGTTCTACGGGCTGCTGGCGGCGGAACGGGCCGGGATCGCGCTCGACCCCGCGCTTCTGGGCGGCGAGACCTTCCCCGACTGGCGGGCGGCCGGGTTCATGCGCTCCCCGGTGATGGAGGCGGCGCTGATGCTGCACCGCGCGGGCGACCGGGGGCTGGCGCGGCGCTTCGTGCTGCATCTGGCCGAGGGGCTTGCCGACGCCGAACTCGGCCCGCTGGCCGACCTGATGCTGGCGATCGGCGAGCCGAACTTCGCGCTTCAGGTGGCGAAACAGGCGGCGGCGCGCGGGGTGATCCTGCCGCGCGCCTATTTCCCGGTCGCGGATGCCCTGCCCGAGGGGCTGGCGGTGGAGCGGGCGCTGGCGCTGGCCATCGCCCGGCGGGAAAGCGAATTCGACCCGGCGGTGATCAGCCCGGCGGGCGCACGCGGGCTGATGCAGGTGATGCCGGGCACGGCGCAACTGGTGGCCGAACAACTGTCGCTCCCTTACGAGGCCGGACGGCTGCTGAGCGACCCGGCCTATAACGCGACGCTGGGCAGCGCCTATCTGGCCGGGCTGATCGAGGAGTTCGGCCCGGCGCTGACGCTGGTCGCGGCGGGCTACAACGCCGGGCCGGGGCGACCCCGGACATGGATCGGCACGCTGGGCGACCCGCGCGCCGAGGGCGCCGACCCGGTGGCCTGGATCGAGGCGGTGCCCTTCGCCGAGACCCGCAACTACATCATGCGGGTGGCGGAATCGCTGGTGATCTACCGCGCGCGGCTGGCGGGCGAGGCGGGGCCGGTGGTGCTGTCGGACCTGCTGACCGGCCGGGCGCGGTAGGCGGGCGGCCCATGGCCGCCCCCGGGAGCCGAATTTCCGTTTGCGCCCGTGGCCGGGCGGGGGAGCCTCCGGCGGGAGTATTTGCCGGCAAGATGAAGTCGGGGGAAGGGCAAGCGCGGCAGGCGGCGGCGCCTTGTTCGGCCGGGCCGGGCACGTTATGTCAGGGGGCATGAGCCGGTTTTTCCCCTTCTTTCGCGGCGCGCCCCGGGTGGCGGTGATCCGTCTGAGCGGCGCCATCGGCGGTGCGGGCCGCTTCGGCGCCGGCATGAGCGACGAGGCGCTGGCCCCGCTGATCGAGCGCGCCTTCCGGGCGGGCAAGCCCAGGGCGGTGGCGCTGATCGTGAATTCGCCCGGCGGCTCGCCGGTGCAGTCGGCGCTCATTGCCGCGCGGATCCGGCGGCTGGCCGAGGAACGGCGGGTGCCGGTCCATGCCTTCGTCGAGGACGTGGCGGCCTCGGGCGGCTACTGGCTGGCCTGTGCGGCGGATCACATCTGGGTCGATGCGAATTCGGTGGTGGGATCGGTCGGTGTGATCGCAGCCTCGTTCGGCTTTCACGACCTGCTGGCCCGGCACGGGATCGAGCGGCGGGTCTACACGGCCGGGAAGTCGAAGAGCATGAACGACCCGTTCCAGCCGGAAAAGCCCGAGGACGTGGCCCGGCTCAAGGCGCTGATGGGGCCGATCCACGAGAACTTCATCGCCCACGTGAAGGCCCGGCGCGGCGAACGGCTGTCGCAGGAGGTGGCGCTGTTCGAGGGCGACATCTGGGTCGGCGCGCAGGCGGTGGGGCTGGGCCTTGCCGACGGGATCGCCCATCCGGTGCCCAAGCTGAAGGAAATCTACGGCGACAAGGTGCGGCTGGTCCCGCACAAGGCGCGGCGGCCGCTGTTGTCGCGGCTGCGGCCCGGGATCGCGGCGGCGGAGGCGGCCGGGGCGATTGTGGATGCGGCCGAGGAGCGCGCGCTCTGGGCGCGATACGGCCTTTAGCATGGTCAAGGCCGTTACCATATTCCTGATCCTGATCGTGGTCGTGGCGATGTTCGGCCGGCTCGGCTGGCTGGGCCGTCAGGTCGGCATCGGCCGCAAACGGAAGCTGAACTGCCCGCGCTGCGGGCGCTACCGGATCGGCAAGGGGCCGTGCGACTGCACGAAGGGCAAGGGATGACCCGCCGCGCACTGGTCACGGGGGCCGCGCATCGGCTCGGGCGGGCGATGGCGCTATACCTTGCCGGGCGGGGTTTCGACCTGGCGGTGCATTACGCGGCGTCGGAAGCCGGGGCCGAAGAGGTCGCGGCGGAAATCCGGGCCGGGGGCCGCAGGGCGGTCACGCTCGGGGCCGACCTGCTGGACGAGGGCGCGACGCAGGGGCTGGTCGGGCGCGCGGCGGAGGGGCTGGGCGGGCCGCTCGACCTGCTGGTGAACAACGCCTCGATCTTCGAATACGACCGGCTGGAGACCGCCACCCGCGAAAGCTGGGACCGGCATATGGAATCGAACCTGCGCGCGCCCTTCGTGCTGACGCAGTGCTTCGCGGCGCAGGCCCCGGCGCCGGGCACCGATGCGGCGGGGGAGCCGGTGGCCCGGGCGCTGGTCGTCAACATGATCGACCAGCGGGTGCTGAAGCCGACGCCCGAGTTCATGACCTATACCATCGCCAAGATGGCACTCTGGGCCTTCACCCGCACCGCGGCGCAGGGGCTGGCCCCGGCGATACGGGTCAACGCGATCGGTCCCGGCCCGACCCTGATCGGCGCCCGCCAGAGCCCGGACCATTTCGCCCGCCAGCGCGCCGCCACCGTGCTGGGGCGCGGCGCGAACCCCGCCGACGTGACCGCGGCGCTGGGCTACTTCCTCGACGCGCCCGCCGTCACGGGGCAGTTGCTGTGTGTCGATGGCGGCCAGCATCTGGGCTGGCGCACCCCCGACGTGCTGGGGCCGGAATAGCCCTGCGGCGCCTTCGGGCCTTGACTTGTCCACCTTGGGCCCCCCGTTCACGAAACCGTTTCGATTCTGTTATGAATCTCATGTACTTGCCTGAATGCAGAAAAAATATACCTTTATTTCAGGGCGTTATCGGACTGCCTGTTTTTTAGGCAGTTCGACGAAGTGGGCCGGAAACAAGGGAAAATCTTCTGCCCCTGATAGTTGTCACCAAAGTTATCCACAGAAACCGTGGACAGGTTTCCACTTGCTTCCGGGGCGCTATGGTTGCAGCCCGAGGGGGGGAATCGCAGGGGGAACGGAATGATCGACGACAGCGCCCATGAACCCGGTGACACGAACGACGGCAGCGCCCCGGAAGGTGAAGCGGCGGCGGACACCGGCCATGCGCTGATCGCCCGGCTGGTGCGCGGGCTCGACGGCTCGCCCGGGGTCTACCGGATGCTGGATGCCGGGAACCGGGTGCTCTACGTCGGCAAGGCGCGCAACCTGAGGGCGCGGGTCTCGAGCTACGCCCGGCCCACCGGCCATTCGGCGCGGATCGCCCGGATGATCCGCGAGACCGCCTCGATGATGTTCCTGACCACGCGGACCGAGACCGAGGCGCTGCTCCTGGAGCAGAACCTGATCAAGCAGCTGAAGCCGCGCTACAACGTGCTGTTGCGCGACGACAAGAGCTTTCCGCATATCCTGATCACCGCCGACCACCCGTTTCCGCTGCTGACCAAGCACCGGGGGCGGCGCGCGATCCCGGGGCATTACTACGGCCCCTTCGCCGGGGCGGGGGCGGTGAACCGGACGCTGAACCAGATGCAGAAGGTGTTCCTGCTGCGCACCTGTTCCGATGCGGTCTTCGCCAGCCGCACCCGGCCCTGCCTGCTCTACCAGATCAAGCGTTGCGCCGCGCCCTGCGTCGGCCTGATCTCCGAGGCCGATTATGCCGGGCTGGTGCGCGATGCGCGACGGTTCCTCGAAGGCCGCACCACGCATATCCAGGCGGAACTGGCCGAGGCCATGGCCGAGGCCGCCGAAGCGATGGAATACGAACGCGCCGCCGCGCTGCGCGACCGGATCAAGGCGCTGACCGCGGTGCAGAGCGCGCAGGGCATCAACCCGCGCGGCGTGACCGAGGCCGATGTGATCGCCGTGCATATCGAGGGCGGGCAGGCCTGCGTGCAGGTGTTCTTCATCCGCGCGCATCAAAGCTGGGGCAACAACGACTTCTACCCCCGCACCGGCGCGGGGGCGGAGGAGGCGGAAATCCTGCAAGCCTTCCTCGGCCAGTTCTACGACGGGAAACAGCCGCCGCGGCTGATCCTGCTGTCGCATCCGATCGACGACCCGGACCTGATGGCCGAACTGCTGTCGGAACGCGCCGGGCGCAAGGTGGAAATCGCGGTGCCGAAGCGCGGCGAAAAGGCCGAACTGGTGGAGAACGCCGCCCGCAACGCGCGCGAGAGCCTCGGCCGCAGGCTGGCGGAATCGACGGCGCAGGCAAGGTTGCTGGCCGGGCTGGCCGACGCCTTCGGCCTTGCCGCGCCCCCCCGGCGGATCGAGGTCTACGACAACAGCCATATCCAGGGCAGCGATGCGGTGGGGGCGATGATCGTCGCCGGGCCCGAGGGGTTCGCCAAGGCCGAATACCGCAAGTTCAACATAAGGGGCGAGGCGCTGACCCCCGGCGACGACTTCGCCATGATGAAGGAGGTGCTGACCCGCCGCTTCACCCGGCTCCTGAAGGAAGACCCGGACCGCGAGGGGCCGGGCTGGCCCGACCTCTTGCTGATCGACGGCGGGGCCGGGCAGGTCTCGGCGGTGGCGGCGGTCATGGCCGATCTCGGGGTCGAGGGCCTGCCCTTCGTCGGCGTCGCCAAGGGGGTGGACCGCGACGCGGGCAAGGAAGAGTTCCACCGTCCCGGCCAGCCGGTCATGGCGCTGCGGCGGGGTGATCCGGTGCTCTACTTCATCCAGCGGCTGCGCGACGAGGCCCACCGCTTCGCCATCGGCGCGCATCGGGCGAAACGGGCGAAGGCGGTGGGGGCAACGCCGCTGGACGAGATCCCCGGCGTGGGCGCGGCGCGCAAACGGGCGCTGCTGGCGCATTTCGGCTCGGCCAAGGCGGTGAGCCGGGCGGGCCTGGCCGATCTGGAGGCGGTCGAGGGGATCTCCGGCGCGCTGGCCCGCAAGATCCACGATTTCTTCCACGACCGGGGGTAGAGTCGGCGCGGACACGGCGCGGGGCGGGCGATTCCGCCCGCCGCCCCGCCCCTCCCCGGCCCGCTCCCCTTCACGACAGAGGGCAGCGGTCGGCCGCGGGGGGCCGCTGCAACACCTGTGATCTGGCAGTTTATCGCGCCGAATACCCCCGGCCTATGTGCATGCCGCAGCGTTGCAGGAGCGGTCGCCCGTGCGGGCGGTCGGCCGCTGCCCGGGCCGCTGGCGCGGCTGTTCCGGGCAAGTAAGAAGATGCCCCGGTTCCGTCCCGGCTCCGCAGGGTGAGGCCGGGGGTCACCGTCCCATCGAACCCCCTTCCCCCCGGCAGGAGAAATGGCCTAGAGAAGGCCATGCGCTGGAATATCCCGAATATCCTCACCACTCTCCGCCTGCTCGCCGCGCCCGGCGTGGCGGTGATGTTTCTCTATTTCAACCGGCCCTGGGCCGACTGGTTCGCGCTGGCGTTGTTCATCGGCGCGGCGGTCACCGATTTCTTCGACGGCTATCTTGCCCGGCTGTGGAAACAGGAAAGCCGGATCGGCGCCATGCTCGACCCCATCGCCGACAAGGCGATGGTGCTGATCGCGCTCATGGTGATCACCGGCTATTCCGGCATGAACCCCTGGCTGATCCTGCCCGCCACGGTGATCCTGTTCCGCGAGGTGTTCGTTTCGGGCCTGCGTGAATATCTGGGCGACCGGGCCGGGGTGCTGAAGGTCACGCCGCTGGCCAAGTGGAAGACCACGGCGCAGATGGTGGCGATCGCGGTGCTTTTCCTCGGGACCGGACTGGCCTATATCGAAGCAGGCAGCCCCCCCCGCGCGGGCGAGGGCGAGATGCCGCCCGGCCCCTCGGTCGCCGCCTTTGCAACCGGCGCGGGGCTGGTGCTGATCTGGATCGCCGCGGTGCTGACCTTCATCACCGGCTGGGACTATTTCCGCAAGGCGATCCCGCTGTTGAGGGATGAACCGGAATGACACTCGACGTGCTCTATTTCGCCTGGGTGCGCGAACGCATCGGCCTGCCGCGCGAACAGGTCGAGACCTCGGCCGCCACCGTGACCGGGCTGGTCACGGAATTGCGCGGCCGCGAAGATCGCTACGCCGCCGCCTTCGCCGACCTTTCCGCGCTGCGGGTGGCGCTGGACCAGGAACTGGCGGAATTCGACGCCCCCTTGGCGGGTGTGCGCGAGGTGGCCTTTTTTCCGCCGATGACCGGCGGCTGATCGGGGGCAGAATGTCCGTCCGGGTCCAGTCCGAACCCTTCGACTTCGCCGCCGAGGCCGCGGGGTTCGCCGCCGCGCAGGCGGGCGCGGGGGCGGTGGTGACCTTCACCGGCATCGTGCGCGACACCGAAGGCGGGCTCGAACGGATGGAGATCGAGCATTACCCCGGCATGACCGAACGCGCGCTTTCCGACATGGCGGCACAGGCGGTGGCGCGCTGGTCGCTGACCGGCGCACTGGTGATCCACCGGCACGGGGTGCTGGCGCCGGGCGAGATGATCATGATGGTCGCCACCGCCGCCCCGCACCGGGCCGACGCCTTTGCCGCGGCCGAGTTCCTGATGGACTACCTCAAGTCCCGCGCGCCGTTCTGGAAGAAGGAGGTGACCGCGAAGGGCACCGGATGGGTCGCCGCAAGGGACGAGGACGAGGCCGCGCTCGACCGCTGGTAGCGGTCAAGACAGCGGGCGTTCAAAGCAACGGGCTGGCCAGCGCCACCATGTTGTTGCGGATGCGCCTCGGGATCGACCAGCCCGTCACGTCTTCCAGCGTGATCTCTTGCGCGCGGGCGACATAGCTTTGCTGCCGTTCGTCCAGTTCGGCGGTGGTCCGCGGGCAGTCGAGCAGGATGTTGTTCTCATAGTTCAGGTCGAAGCTGCGGTGATCGACATTCGCGGAACCGACCAGCGTCAGCCGCCCGTCAACCGTCATGATCTTGGAATGGATCACCCCGTCGTCGAAAGCCATGATCCGCACCCCGGATTCGAGCAGGCCGGAATAAAGGCTCTCGCTCGCGGCGGCGACGATGCGGCTGTCGTTGCGCGCGGGCACGATCAGCGTCACCTCGACCCCGCGCATCCCGGCGGCGCAAAGCGCGGTGTGCAGCGCGATGTTCGGCACGTAATAGGGGGTGGTGACGGTCAGCCGCTCACGCGCGCCATACATCATCGCGCACATGGTTTCCGAGAGGCCGGTCAGGCTCTGGTCCGGACCCGAGGCGATCACCTGCGCGGTGAAGCCGCCTTCCCCGGCCTCGGGCCCCGCCTCGGGCGCATCGGCCAGAAGCGCGCTCAGATCCTCGTGCTGGTAGGTCATCCAGTCCTGGAGGAACACCGCCTGATTCTGCCGCACCACCGGCCCCTCGAAGCGCAGCAGAACATCGACCCAGGGGGCGTATTTCGCCTTCACCAGAAAGGCCGCATCGGCGCAGTTGCGGCTGCCGCACCAGGTCACGCGGTTGTCGATCACCACGATCTTGCGATGGTTGCGCACGTCCATACGCTCGAACAAAAGCTTGATGAACGGGTTGCCCAGCGGAAAGGCCCGCACCAGATTCACCCCGGCCCCGATCATGTCCGGCCAGAGGGACGAGCGCACCAGCGCGCGTGAACCCAGGTCGTCCACCAGCACCCGGCAGGCCACGCCGCGCCGCGCGGCGCGGATCAGCGCCCGGGCCATGCGGGCGCCGGTGTTGTCGGGCAGCCAGATGTAGAACAGCACGTGCACATGGTCGCGCGCCGCGTCGATATGGTCGATCACGTCGTCCATCATCGCATCGCCTTCGGGCAGCAGAAGCGCGCGGTTTCCTTCGACCGGCGGCATCCCCCCGGTGGCCTGCCCGGCGGCGAAGGCCGGATCGGCGGCCGGCGGCAGGGGCGGCAGAACCTCATCCCGCCCCCAGGCCGCGATAAGCTGGTGCCGGACCTCGCGCATCCGCTGGGCCTTGGCACGGCGGACCCGGATCTCGCCGAACAGCAGATAGGCGAGGATACCGACGACTGGCAGCGCGGCGATCACCATGACCCAGGCGAGGCGGACGGGAGGGGCCAGCGCCTCACGCAGAAGTGCCCGGGCGATCAGCCCGAACTGCACCAGGTAAAGCGTGACGACAACCAGGATTGAGTCCATCTTCCCCCCGCGACCCGCCCGGGCCGCTGCGCGGCGCCCTTCGCGGCGCCTGTCATGCATCCCGCATCGGACCCGATCGGGCCGGGCTTGTCCAGTCTTGCCGGGATTTCAGGGGGGACGGAGGGCCGCAGCCGGTCACGGGCAGGCGCGCCGCCGGGCAAGAAGGAGGGTGCCCCGATCAGGCCCCCGCATCCCCGCCGCTACAGCGCCGCCCGCGCCGCGGCGTATTCCGCCACCAGCCGCTCGCACAGCGCCCCGGCGGGCGGGATGTCGTGGATCGAGCCGACGCCGTGCCCCGCCGACCAGACGGTTTTCCAGGCTTTCGCCTCATTCGCCATGTCAAGCGTGCCATGGGTGGACAGGTTGTCCGGGTCCAGTCCGGCCTGAACGATGCTCGGGCGCAGGAAGTTCGCCGCCACCCCGCTGATCGCCGGGGTATAAAGCACATCGGCGGCGCGCGAGGCGACCAGCATCCGCTTGTAGGCGTCGGGGGCCATCGACTCCGCGGTCGCGATGAAGCGGGTGCCGAGATAGGCCATGTCGGCACCCATCGCCCGCGCCGCCAGCACCTGCGCGCCGCTGTTGATCGCCCCCGCCAGCACGACGGTTCCGCCGAAGACCGCGCGGATTTCCTCGACCAGCGCGAAGGGGCTCAGCGTGCCCGCATGGCCCCCGGCCCCGGCACTGACGGCGATGATGCCATCGACCCCGGCCTCGGCCGCCTTCTGCGCGTGGCGGGCGTTGATCACGTCATGGAACACCAGCCCGCCCGCGCCATGCACCCGCGAGACCAGTTCCGGCACCGCCCCGAGCGAGGTGATGACCAGCGGCACCCGCTCCTCGATACAGACCTGAAGATCGGCCTCCAGCCGCGGGTTGGTCTTGTGGACGATCAGGTTGACGCCGAAGGGCGCGGCATCGGGCTTGAGCCGGGCGCGGATCTCGTGGATCCAGCCGCGGAACCCCTCGGTCGTGCGGTGGTTGAGCGCGGGGAAGGTGCCGACCAGCCCGGCATTGCAGCATTCGGCCACAAGATCAGGACCCGAAACCAGAAACATCGGCGCCACGATGGCGGGCAGTTTCAGCCGTCCCTCGAATTGTCCAGGTATCGCCATTGCTCTCTCTGCCCCTTTCCGTGCTGTTCGTCCGGACCATAACCGCCGCACCCGCCGCCCGACCATGGGGACGTGGCGTCACACGCCGGGCAGTTCGGGATGCGGTTTCAACGGCGTATCGTCGCGCACCGGCACGGTGTGGCGTTCGATCATCCGGTGGACGTGCGGCCGGTCGGGGCCGCGGTGCAGCCCCAGCAGGCGTTCGTAATTCTGCGCGTCGCCCTTGGTGCGGCGCAGGTTGTGGCGCAGGTATTCCTCCCATGTCGCCACGTGATAGGTCTCGGTCCACTGGTCGGGCAGTTCGAGATCGCGCAGCAGCGTCCATTGCCGCGCCCCGTCGCGAAGGCGGATGCGCCGCCGCTCGGCCATGATGTCGAGGAAGGCAGGCACGTCCTTCTGGTCGATCTCGTAATCCACCATCACCATGATCGGCCCGCTGCGCGCCCGCAGGTCAAGCCGCAGCGAAGGTTCCCGGAACCGGTCGAGCGGGTCGAGATCGATCGTGCCGAAGGCCGGAAGCGCGAACCACAGCCCGGCCAGCGCACCCGCGACCAGCACCACCGCCGAGATCATCAGCGCCCCGCCGGCCCCCGCGCCCTCGGCCACCAGCCCCCAGACCCAGCTTCCCAGCGCCATGCCGCCGAAGGTCGCGGTCTGGTAAAGCGCCATCGCCCGCCCCACCACCCAGCGCGGCGTCCCCAGCTGCACCGAAACATTGAGCAGCGACAGCGCCAGCACCCAGGCCGCCCCGGCAGGCAGGATCAGCAGGGCGCTCAGCCAGGCATTGGAGCTGAGCCCCAGCCCCAGCGCCGAGACCGCGAAGGCAAGGCTTGCGCCGCGCACGATCCATTCGTTGCTCAGCCGTTCACGCAGGAGGGTGTTGGCCAGCGCGCCGCCGATGGCGCCGAAGCCGAAACAGCCCAGCAGGATGCCGAACAGTTCGGCGCCGCCGCCCAGCAGATCGCGGGCGATCAGCGGCATGAGCGCCAGCACCCCGATCGCGGCAAGGCCGAACAGGAAGCCGCGCACCATGACCCGCAGCAGGTTCGGCGACATCGCCACGTAGCGCAGCCCGGCCGAGACCGCGAGGCCCATCGGCTCGCGCGGGAGGCGGCGCTCGCGCGGGGCGGGCTTCCAGCGCAAGAGCACCCAGACGAGCGGGATGTAGCTGACCGCATTGACCGCGAAGGCGACCGCCGCGCCCGCCGTGGCCACGATCACGCCGCCCAGCGCCGGACCGATGCTGCGCATCAGGTTGAAGCTCATGGAATTCAGCGCGACCGCCCCCGGCAGGTCCTCGCGCGGGACGATATCGCCCACCGTCGCCTGCCAGGACGGATTGTTGAGCGCGACCCCCATCCCGACCATGAAGGTGAACGCCAGCAGCAGCCAGGGCGTCAGCACCCCGGCCCAGGCACAGGCGGCAAGCCCCGCCGAGACGACAAGCATCAACCCCTGCGCCACCAGCAGAATACGGCGACGGTCGTAATTGTCCGCAAGCGCCCCGGCAACAAGCGAGAACAGCACCACCGGCAGCGTGGTCGATGCCTGCACCAGCGCGATCATGCTGGCGGAATCGGTCAGCGTGGTCATCATCCACGCCGCGCCCACCGCCTGCACCAGACCGCCGAAATTGGAGGCGAGGGTGGCCATCCACAAATGGCGGAAGGTGCCATGACGGAACGGGGCGAAAGGAGACACGCGCTCGGGCACGTCGGGGATCCTCTGGGAAAACCTTCTGTCGCAAAGCTGTATCAGGGACAGGCCACAGGGCAAGCCCCTCCCGCCACGAGACAGCCGGGGCGGGGAGGCCCCGGGCCCGGCGCCGCGCTTGCGCGCGGCGATCCGGGGCGCCCACGGGGCGCGCCCGTTCACGGCTGAAACGTGCCCCGCTCGGCGGGGATATTTTCAGGTGATGTCTGTCTTGCGTGTTGGTCGGTAGGGGGCAGGGAGTCCGGAGCGCGGTTCTTGCCCGGCATCAAGGCGCGTCAGCGCCGCCGGGCAGCGGTCGGCCGCTGCCCTCTATTGCGCAGTATATTTGCGCCGTCAGGCGCAAGAGGGAGGCAGACGGCCCCCCTGCCCGGCCGGCCGCGCCTCAGCCCCGGCCGTGCGGTGCGGTGAAATCGGGGGCCGGGCCAATGGGCACGATCCGGTGCGGGTTTATCGTGGCGTGGCTGTAGTAGTAGTGCCGGGTGATGTGGTCCATCCGCACGGTTTCGGCCACGCCCGGGTGCTGGTAAAGCTCGCGGGTCCAGCCCCGGAGGTTCGGATAACCGGCGATCAGCCGCCGGTTGCATTTGAAATGCGTGTGATAGACCGCATCGAACCGCACCAATGTGGTGAACAGGCGCCAGTCGGCCTCGGTCTGCCGCTCGCCCGCCAGCCAGCGGCGGGTGGCGAGGCGGTCTTCCAGCCAGTCGAGCGTCTCGAACAGCGCCCCGACCGCCTTGTCATAGGGTTCCTGCGCGGTGGCGAAACCGGCCTTGTAGACGCCGTTGTTCACCCTGTCGTAGATACGGGCGTTGAGGGCGTCGATCTCGTCGCGCAGGTCGGGCGGGCAGTAATCCGCCGTATTGCCGGTCAGCCCGTCGAAGGCGCTGTTGAACATGCGGATGATCTCGGCGCTTTCGTTCGAGACGATGGTCCCGCGCATCTTGTCCCACAGAACCGGCACCGTCACCCGGCCGGAACAGTCCGGCAGCGCCCGCAGATAGATGTCGCGCAGGAAGGGCAGGCCGTGCAGGTCGTCCCCGGTGGCGCCGGGGAAATCGGTGGCGAAGGTCCAGCCCTCGTCCAGCATGTCGGGATGCACCACCGAGACGCCGATCAGCGGCTCAAGCCCCTTGAGCGCGCGGAAGATCAGAACCCGGTGCGCCCAGGGACAGGCATAGGAGACATAGAGGTGATAGCGCCCGGCCCCGGCCTCGAAGCCGCCTTCGCCAGAAGGCCCCGGCGCACCGTCGGGGGTGATCCAGTTGCGGAACCGCGCGGTGTCGCGCACGAAGGCCCCGCCGGTCGATTCCGTATCATACCAGTCGCGCGACCAGATGCCGTTGACGAGTTGGCCCATGCTGCCCTCCTTCGGCTGCGCCTGCCCGAGGCGTACCCCCTTTCTAGCCGGATTCGGCAAGGGGAACCATCAGCAGGGGCGCATGGGGGCCGCGCGGAGACGCACAGACGAGACCCGGCCGGGCCGGATGCGGTTGCCGCGCACAGGCCCCGCCGCCCACCGCCCCTAGCGGCGCCGCCCGCAGCCTGCCAGTTGCACCCGGTAGGTCTCGGCCCGGTCGGCCACCCGCGCAGCGACGTTGATCAGCCAGGGTTTCGCGTTGTGGCTGCCCCGGGCATAGCCGCCGCGGCCCTCATGATAGGCCAGATACTGGTTGCGCGCGTCGGCCTTGGGGATGCCGAGCGTCTTTTCGGTCTTGTCCATATACCAGCCCATGAAATCGGTGGCATCCCGGATCCGGTCGCGCCGGGCACCGCGGTTGCGGGTTTCCTGCTGGTACTCCTCCCACGTGCCGTCCAGCGCCTGGCTATAGCCATAGGCCGAGCTTTGCCGCCCCATCGGGATCACCCCCAGCGTATAGCGGAACGGCGTGCGGGCATTGCCGATGAAGCGCGATTCCTGGTGGATCGTCGCCATCTGCACATGCACCGGCACGCCCCAGCGGCGTTCAGTGGCCTGCATCGCGGCATGGTAACGCGGACGCTCGTTGACGATGGCGCACGCATTTTCGAGATCGCGGGGCGCCGAAAACCTGTCGCCCCCGCAGGAGGCGAGAACCAGCAACAGGATCGACGCGCGGAGAAGTCTGCTCATCTGCCCCTCGCGTATTGTTTTGCGCAAGGCTATCCCAAACGCGCGCCGGATGGAATCCCCCGCGCCCTTTCCACAGCCAGAAACCGCAATCAGGAAACCGTGAGTTGAAAGCACCGGCGTATCCCACAGCCGAACAAAGTGTTTCCGCCTTAATTTCGCCTGAATCGTGGACAAGCCCCCCGCAGAAGCGGTAACAGCATGCAGGGGGTTTCACCTATGCTGTCGACATGCGCGAAATATCATCTGGGCCAGGTGCTGCGTCACCGGAAACACCCGTTTCGCGGGGTGGTCTTCGACGTGGATGCGATGTTTGCCAATACCGACGAATGGTATGCCGCGATCCCCGAGGACAGCCGCCCGCCCAAGGATCAGCCATTCTATCACCTGCTGGCGGAAAACGACCAGAGCTATTACGTGGCCTATGTGTCGGAGCAAAATCTTGTGCTCGACGAGACCGGCGAGCCGGTGACCCATCCCGACCTGCCCGACCTGTTCGGCGATTTCGAGGACGGACGCTACCCGCTCCAGTTCCAGCTCAACTAGGGCCGGGCGCCTAGTAGCCCAGCGCGCAGCCGTCCTTGCGCGGGTCCGAGGCGCCTTCCAGAACCCCGCTGTCAAGGATGCGAATCGCCTGCGCCCCGCCCAAGGGTTCGTCGGCCCGCTTCACGTCATGGCCCATGGCCGCCAGTTCGGCCAGCACCGCGTCGGCATAGCCGTTTTCCAGCTTCATCCCCTCCGGTCCCGCAAAGGCGCGCGGCGCGTCGAGCGCGGTTTGCAGGTCCATCCCGTAATCGCACAGGTTCGACACCATGCGGGCATGGCCGCAGGGCTGATAGGATCCGCCCATCACCCCGAAGGGCATCAGCGTTTCCCCGTCCCGCAGCATCGCCGGAATGATCGTGTGCATCGGCCGCTTGCCGCCCCCGGCCTCGTTCGGGTGGCCCGGTTCCAGCGTGAAACCCGCGCCACGGTTCTGGAAGGCGATGCCGAAGCGCGACGACGCCAGCCCCGAGCCGAAGGCGTGATAGACCGAATAGATCAGCGAGACCGCCATCCGCTCGCTGTCCACCACCGTCAGGTAGACGGTATCGCGATGCACGGATTCCGAGAGCGCCGCCGGGTCGGGCATGGCGCGTTTCGGGTCGATCAGCGCGGCAAGCCGGGCGGCGGTTTCGGGCGCCAGCATATGTGCCAGCCGGGTGGTGTGCCCGGCATCGGCGATGAAACGGTTGCGCGCGTCATAGGCCAGCTTGGCCGCCTCGGCCTCCAGATGCGCCCGGGCGGCGCCGAACGGGTCGAGCGATGCAAGGTCGAACTGCGCAAGGATGTTCAGCATCAGGTTGGCGGTCGCGCCCTGCCCGTTCGGCGCGTGCTCGATCAGTTCCGCGCCCCGGTAGGGGCCGCTGATGGGGTCGGTGTAGTCGCAGACGGTGGCGGCGAAATCCTCGGCCGTATGCACGCCGCCCAGCGCGCGCAGCGAGGCCACCATGTCCTCGGCCACCTCGCCCTCATAGAAGCCCGCCCTTCCCTCGCGGGCGACGCGGCGCAGCACCTCGGCCTGTCCGGGGGCGCGGAAGATGTCGCCCGGCTTCGGGGCGGTGCCGCCGGGCAGGAAGAAGTCGCGCGCCACGCCCTGAAGGTGGGTGACCTCGGCAAGGTCGGCGGCGGTGCGGGGGCCGACGGGAACGCCTTCCTCGGCATAATGGATCGCGGGCGCCAGCACCCGGTCGAGCCCGAGCCGCCCGCGGTCGGCCGACAAGCGGCAGAAGGCGTCGATGGCGCCGGGCAGGGTCACCGCCTCGATCCCGTAAAGCGGCATCTTCGCAAGGCCCCGCGCCCGCAGTTCGGCGGCATCGAGCGCCGCCGGCGCCCGGCCCGACCCGTTCAGCGCAACGATCCGATCCTCGTCCGCGGGTTTCACCAGCACGAAACAGTCGCCGCCGATCCCGGTCATATGCGGTTCGCAGAACCCCAGCAGCACCCCCGCGCCGATCGCCGCATCCACCGCATTGCCCCCGGCCATGAGCAGGTCGATCGCCACCTTGGCCGCCAGCGGATGCGAGGCCGCGCACATGCCGTTCGCCGCATAGACAGCCGACCGCCCCGGAAGCTGAAAATCGCGCATGACCCTTGTCCCCCCCGTGCCGTCCGTGCCATCCGTGCCGTGCCGGCGCAACAAACCTAGGCCCCGGCGCACAGCCGCGCAAGTCGGATCGGCCTTCCGTGGCGGGGGGGGAAACCGCCCGCCTCCATAAGGATTTGCCGCCGGACGAAGGCGGCGGGGAACGCCCCGCCCTTCTTCTGCCCGACAAATATCCCCGCCGGAGGCTCCCGAGCGTGCCGCCCGCGCGACACCGGATGGAGGCCCCCGGCCCGCCACGCGGGTCATGCGAAAGGCCCGCCCCCCACGGGCCGGGCCTTTGCATTGCGACAGACCGGCGGTCAGCCCTTGGTGAAGTCGGGATAGGCTTCCATCCCCAGTTCGCCCTTGTCGAGCCCGTCGATCTCGATCTCCCCGGTGACGCGCAGCCCGATGACGGCCCTGATCGCCAGCCAGACCGCACCCGAGGTGATCGCCACGAAGGCCCCGACCGCCACGATGCCGTAAAGCTGGGTGCCAAGGCTTGCCGCGCTGTTGGTGAACACCACCGCGATCGTGCCCCAGATGCCCGCGAACAGATGCACCGGCACCGCGCCCACCACATCGTCGATCTTCAGCCTGTCCAGCAGCGGCACCGCAAGCACCACGATCGCGCCGCCCACGCCGCCGATCAGCGTCGCCGCCCCGAGCGAGGGGGTCAGCGGTTCGGCCGTCACCGACACCAGCCCCGCCAGCGCGCCGTTCAGCACCATGGTCAGATCGACCTTCCTGTAGATGAGTTGCGTCAGGATCAGCGCCGCCAGCACGCCCCCGGCCGCGCCCGCGTTGGTGTTGGCGAAGATCCGCCCCACGTCGGCCGCATCGCCCACCGACGACAGCGACAGTTGCGACGCCCCGTTGAAGCCGAACCAGCCCAGCCACAGGATGAACGTCCCCAGCGTGGCCAGCGGCAGGTTGCTGCCCGGCATGGCCACCACCTTGCCGTCCTTGTATCTGCCCAGACGCGGGCCAAGGATGATCGCCCCCGTCAGCGCCGCCCAGCCGCCCACCGAATGCACCGTGGTCGAACCGGCGAAGTCCGAGAACCCGGCCGCCTCCAGGAAACCGCCGCCCCAGTGCCACGAAGCCTGTATCGGGTAGATCAGCGCCGTCAGCACCACGCTGAAGGCAAGGAACGGCCACAGCCGGATCCGCTCGGCCAGCGTGCCCGAGACGATCGAGGCGGTGGTGGCGCAGAACATCACCTGAAAGAAGAAATCGGAACTGGTCGAGGCGTATCCATAGTCGTCCGCCGCCCCGGCGCCGATCCCCACCGCCTCCAGCACCGCGGTGCCGAGACGGCCGAACACCCCGTCGATCAGCCAGGCGTCACCCGGATACATGACCGAATAACCGACCAGATAATACATGAAGCAGGCGGTAGCGAAGAGCGAGACGTTCTTCGTCAGTTGCATCGCAGCGTTTTTCGACCGCACCAGCCCGGTCTCCAGCATGGCGAAACCCGCCGCCATCCAGAACACCAGAAAGCCGCCGATCAGCATGATGAACGAGTTCATGATGAAGACGAGATCGGTCGGCACCGCCACGGCGATTGCCCCGGCCAGTTCCGCGGCCGCATCCGTTCCCTGCGCTAGGCCCGTGGACGGCAGCGCCGCCAGCACCGGAGCCATGAGGTGATATCCGTTGAATTTCATCAGGTGTTTCCCTTTCCCTCGGCCCGCCCGGTCAAAGCGCGTCTTCGCCGGTCTCGCCGGTGCGCACCCGCACCGCCGCGCCCACATCCAGAACAAAGATCTTGCCATCGCCGATCTTGCCGGTCCGGACGATTTTCCGGATCGTCTCGACGGCCTGATCGGCCATCGCATCGGGGACGACGGTTTCCAGCCTGACCTTGGGCACGAAGTTCACGGCATATTCCGCACCCCGGTAGATTTCGGTGTGGCCCGACTGGGTGCCGAAGCCCCTGATCTCGGCCACCATCATGCCGCGCACGCCGATGGAGGTCAGCGCCGCGCGCACCTCCTCCAGCTTGAACGGCCTGATCGTTGCGATGATAAGTTTCACGTTACCTCCTTCTTCCTGCCAGGCGGCCCCTGAGCGGGGCCATCTCCAGAAACCGGCCTTCGCAGGCGCGGCACAACGAAGGCGCGGGGCAGGACGGGGGCAATTCCCGAAAAACGGCACAATATTTGCACAAGTCGCGCGCCATGCCTGTTTTGCGGGCGGATCACGAATGGAAAACCCATGCGTGGATGCACTCCACATTCCCCGCGCATCGGGCTATCCTGCCCGGCAAAACCGCGACAGGCAGTCGGCAACAGACGGGCAGAACATGGCCGGATCAGGCAGAGGAAGACCGCCATTGGTGGCGGACCGGCGCGGGGGCGCCAGGCACGGGGGCACCAGACGCGGGGCGGCGAAGAAACCGGCCAAACCGGCAAGTACGCTGAAATCCGCCCGCAGCCGCACCCCCCGGCGGGCACCGCGCCGCGGCAGCGGCAAGGGCGGCGGCGGCATCTTCGGCTTTTTCGGCCGGATTGTCCGCTGGGTGCTGCGGCTGATCTGGGGCGTCACATGGCGGGCCGCCGCGGTGGTTGCGCTGATTCTGGGCGGCGCCACCTTCTATTTCTACAGCCAGTTGCCGCCGCTGACCGATCTGCTCGACGGGCGGTCGCGCGGGTCGGTGACGCTTCTGGACCACGAGGGCGAGGTCTTCGCCTGGCGCGGCGAGACCTTCGGCGGCCAGATCGAGGCCGGAAACGTCTCGGACCACCTGCGCAACGCGATCATCGCCACCGAGGACCGCCGCTTCTACGGCCATTTCGGCGTCAGCCCGCGCGGCATCATGGGGGCGATCCGCATCAACCTCCAGGCCGGGCGCGGGCCGTTCTCGGGGCACGGCGGCTCGACCATCACCCAGCAGGTGGCGAAACTGCTGTGCCTCGGCGTGCCCTACGACCGGGCGACATGGGAGACCGAGGCGGAATACGAGGCCGACTGCCGCCGCGGCACCATCGTGCGCAAGCTCAAGGAAGTGCCCTACGCCATGGCGCTGGAGGCGCGCTATTCCAAGGATGAGATCCTGTCGATCTACCTCAACCGCGCCTACCTCGGCGCGGGGGCGCGCGGCTTCGAGGCGGCGGCGCAACGCTATTTCGGCAAGTCGGCCAATCAGGTGAACCCGGCCGAATCGGCGATGCTGGCCGGGCTGCTGGTCGCGCCCTCGCGCTTCGCGCCGACCGCGAACCTTGCCCGGGCGCAGGGGCGGGCGAATGTCATCGTCGGGCTGATGCAGGAACAGGGCTACCTGACCATGGCCGAGGCCGAACAGGCCCGCACGAACCCCGCCCGGCTGTCCGAGGCCGCCGAGGCCCGGGCGGGCGGCTATTTCGCCGACTGGGTGATGGAATCCGGCCCCGCCTTCCTCACCCGCAACACCACCGAGGACGTGATCATCCACAGCACGCTGGACCAATACCTGCAAAGCGCCGCCGAGGAGGCGCTGGCGCATGTGTTCGAAACCCGCGTGCGCGAGGGCTCGACCGCGCAGGCCGCGGTAGTGGTGATGTCGGCCGACGGCGCGGTGCGCGCGATGGTCGGCGGGCGGCGCACCCAGGTGTCGGGCGCCTTCAACCGCGCCACCCAGGCGCTGCGCCAGACCGGATCGGCCTTCAAGCCCTTCGTCTATGCGGTGGCGATGGACCTCGGCTATTCGCCCGCCGATTACGTCGAGGATACGCCGCTGACGATCAACATCCCCGGTTCCGGCCCATGGTCGCCGCGCAACTACGACCGCAAGTTCAGCGGCGTGGTAACCCTGACCGAGGCGCTGAAACGTTCGCTCAACGTCCCCGCGGTCCGGATATCCGAGGCGATGGGCCGCGATCTGGTGCGCCGGGTCGCGGCCGAGTTCGGCATCGAAAGCGATCTGGCCGCCGGGCCCGCGCTGGCGCTCGGCGTGTCGGAATCGACGCTGCTGGAGATGACCGGGGCCTATGCCGGCATCCTCAACGGCGGCTCGTCGGTCACGCCCTACGGGCTGATCGAACTGCGGCTTCAGGGCGACAGCACGCCGCTGATCGGGCAAAGCGGCGGCATCGGCGAACGGGTGATCCGCGAGGAGGCGGCCCGGCTGCTCACCTACATGCTGATCGAGGTCATCAACTCCGGCACCGGCGGGCGGGCGCGGCTCGATGGCCGCGAGGCGGCGGGCAAGACCGGCACCACCCAGTCAACCCGCGACGCGTGGTTCATGGGCTTTACCGCCGACTACGTGACCGGCGTCTGGATGGGCTATGACGACAACACCCCGCTTACGGGCGTGACCGGGGCCGGGCTTCCGGCGGAAATCTGGAAAGAGGTGATGGAGCGGGCCCACCGGGGCCTGCCCGCAAGGCCGCTGCCCAAGATCGTCCCCGAGCCCCGGCTGCCGCCGCTGCCGCCGGGCGCGGCCGATTCGCAGGGTCACGCACCGCAGCAGCATGTGCCGCGGCCGCAGGCACAGGAACCCGACATCGCCCAGCGTATCCTCAACGAGGTGATGGGCGTGTTCGGCGCGGACCGGCAATAGGCGGGGAAGGGGAAGGAAGACCCCTGCCCCGCCCGTCTGCCTTGCCCGCCGGTCACCGGGCCAGCAGCCGGGTGAACAACGTGTCGAGATAGACCGCCGCTTCGGGATAGGGGTCGGGTTCGCCCGGGCCGAGCACGGCGCGCACCTGGCTGTCGAAATCGGCGTAATGCTGGGTCAGCGCCCAGATCGAGAAGATCAGGTGTTTGGGATGCACCGGCGCGATCCGCCCTTCCGCCGCCCAGCCTTCGATCACCCGCGCCTTGTCCGCCACCAGCCCGGCCAGCTCGCTTTCGAGCGCCGGACCCATGCGCGGCGCGCCCTGCAATATCTCGTTGGCGAACAGGCGGCTTTCGCGCGGCATGTCGCGGCTCATCTCCAGCTTGCGGCGCACGTAGCCCAGCAGTTCCGCCACCGGGTCGGCCGCCTCCGGGTCGAGGTCGCGCAGGGGTTGCAGCCAGTTGTCCATCAGCGCCGACAGAAGCGCCACGTGGATCGCCTTCTTCGACGGGAAGTAATAAAGCAGGTTCGGCTTGGACAGCCCCGCCGTCGTCGCGATCTGGTCGAGCGTGGCACCGCGAAAGCCGTGGCGCGAAAACACGTCGAGCGCGGCATCGAGGATCGCTTCGGAATTCTTCTGCTGGATGCGGGTGCGCGGGCGGGGGCTCATCTTCGGTCCTGTTCTCATGCGGCGCAGTCTTGCCGAAAGCCGCGCCGGGTGGAAGCCCCGGCTGATCCCCTGTCACGACAGAGGGCAGCGGCCGACCGCGGGGGCCGCTTCTGCCGGTTGTCGTCTGGCAGTTCATGGTGCCGGATACCCCGACGCCTGTGCGTATCGCAACATTGCAATAGCGGTCGGTCGCTGCCCGGCGGCGCTGGCGCGCCTTGATTCCGGGCAAGGGGGTGGGAACGGCTTTGTTCCGCAAGGGCCTTGCCCATTTTCCAACCGATCCATGAGCGGCTCATACCCGCGCCCCCCGGAATCCCCCTTGCATCCGCCTGCGCCTTCTCCTTGACTGTTGACTGGGCCGGGCGCTCTGATAGCGTCTGACCAAATGGTAAAATTTCGACATGCCCGGCCAGCCGCCGGGAACAGGGGGGAGAACCCATGGCGCTCGACCGTATACCCGCCCCGAACGATCTTCGGGCCTTCTGGATGCCGTTCACGGCGAACCGGCAGTTCAAGAAGGCGCCGCGCATGTTCGTGGGCGCGCAGGACATGCATTACACCACCGCCGACGGGCGGCAGGTGCTGGACGGCACCGCGGGCCTGTGGTGCTGCAACGCCGGGCACTGCCGACCGAAGATCACCGAGGCGATCCAGAAACAGGCGGCGGAACTCGACTACGCGCCCGCCTTCCAGATGGGCCACCCGGCGGCCTTCGAACTGGCCAACCGGCTGATCGACATCGCACCCCCGGGGATGGAGCATGTGTTCTACACCAACTCGGGCTCCGAGTCGGTCGAGACCGCGCTCAAGATCGCCATCGCCTGGCACCGGGCGCGGGGCGAAGGGGCGCGTACAAGGCTGATCGGGCGCGAACGCGGCTATCACGGGGTGAACTTCGGCGGCATCTCGGTGGGCGGTATCGTCAACAACCGCAAGGTGTTCGGCAGCCTGCTGGCCGGGGTCGATCACCTGCCGCACACCCATCTGCCGGACCAGAACGCCTTCACCAGGGGCCAGCCCGAACATGGCGCGAACCTCGCCGACGATCTGGAACGCATCGTCGCACTGCACGGGGCCGAGACCATCGCGGCGGTGATCGTCGAGCCGATGGCGGGCTCGACCGGCGTTCTCATGCCGCCCAAGGGCTATCTGGAAAAACTGCGGGCAATCACGAAGAAACACGGCATCCTGCTCATTTTCGACGAGGTGATCACCGGCTTCGGGCGTCTGGGCTCCGCCTTCGCGGCGCAGCATTTCGACGTGCAGCCCGACCTGATCACCACCGCCAAGGGCCTCACGAACGGCGTGATCCCGATGGGCGCGGTGCTGACCACGGCCGAGGTGCACGACGCCTTCATGACCGGGGCCGAGCACCTGATCGAACTGTTCCACGGCTACACCTATTCCGGCAACCCGATCGCCGCCGCCGCCGGGATAGCCACGCTGGAGACCTACAAGGAGGAAGGGCTGTTCGAGCGTTGCGCCGAGCTTGCACCCTATTGGGAGGAGGCGATCCACTCGCTCAAGGGCCTGCCGCATGTGATCGATATCCGCAACATGGGGCTCATCGGCGCGGTGGAACTGGAAAGCATCCCGGGCGAGCCGACCAAGCGCGCCTTCCAGGCGTTCCTCGACGCCTATGAAAAGGGCATCCTGATCCGCACCACCGGCGAC
>Ga0172382_10001612_pt1 | contig 39990 bp, 38 predicted proteins | sample Leawel138RmetaG_FD_122245 | JGI IMG/M metagenome (GOLD analysis project Ga0172382, IMG submission 122245) | Leachate microbial communities from a municipal landfill in Southern Ontario, Canada - Leachate well 138R metaG | ecosystem: Engineered > Solid waste > Landfill > Unclassified | place... | reverse complement strand
TGAAGGAAGAAGGGGTTTCCTCGGCCCTAGTACCTAGAACCTAGAACCTGCCTTGATAGAGGACTTACGCTATGAGCATCCGCCCCACCGAGATCAATCTGCATAAACAATCCCGTATCCTCGAAATTGCCTTCGAAGACGGGTCGCGTTTCAACCTGTCGTCTGAATACCTGCGCGTGCATTCACCCTCCGCAGAGGTGCAGGGTCACGGCCCTGGCCAGGGGGTGCTGCAGATCGGCAAGGAGGACGTGAGCATCGAGAGCATCGTCCAGGTCGGCAACTACGCCGTGCAGCTGTTCTTCGACGATAACCACAGCACCGGCATCTACGCCTGGGAAACCTTGTATGATCTGGGCAAGAACCAGGAGCGCTACTGGCAGGAATACCTGGACAAACTCGCCAAGGCCGGCCACAAGCGCAGCGGCGAGGCGGCGAATTGAGCAACAGGTTTCAATCAACCACGAAGGGCACGACGGGCACAAAGAAAATCTTTGGATCGAGACCCGCCATGAGTGGCGTCGTAAGGATGCACGGCGGTTTTTCCCTTGATACCTTTGTGCCCGTCGTGTCCTTCGTGGTTAACGTCCAACAGGACAGAACATGACCGACGACAAGACCACCCACTTCGGTTTCGAGCAGGTCGGCTGGGACGAGAAGGCGCGCCGCGTCGGTGCGGTGTTCGATTCGGTCGCACACAAATACGACATCATGAACGATGTGATGTCGCTCGGTATCCATCGCCTCTGGAAGCGCATCGCCATCGAACTTTCGGGTGTGCGCACGGGACAGCGGGTGCTGGATCTCGCTGGCGGCACCGGTGATCTGGCGGCACGGCTGGCGCGCATGGCCGGGCCCGAGGGCGAGGTTGTACTGGCCGACATCAACGCATCCATGCTGCAGGTCGGCCGGGCACGGCTGCTCGATCAGGGTATTGCCGGCAATGTCCGTTTCGTCCAGGCCAATGCCGAACGTCTGCCGTTCCCGGACAATCACTTCGACTGCATCACCATCGCCTTCGGTCTGCGCAACGTCACCGACAAGGACGCCGCACTGGCCTCCATGTACCGGGTGCTCAAGCCGGGCGGGCGACTGCTGATCCTGGAGTTCTCCAAGCCGCGCGCACCGGGACTGGCGCCGCTGTACGACTTCTATTCCTTCAAGATCCTGCCGCTGATGGGCAAGCTCATTGCCAACGACCCGGCAAGTTATCAGTACCTCGCCGAATCCATCCGCATGCACCCCGATCAGGACCGCCTGCGCGCCATGCTGGAGCAGGTCGGCTTCGAGGACTGCAGCTACCACAACCTCAGTGGTGGCATCGTCGCCCTGCACCGCGGATTCAAGTACTGATGCCAGGGCCCGCACCCGCCTGGGTCGCCGGTGCGGTCGAGACCGCCTGCAATACCGCTTTCGCGCTCGACCCCGAGGTGCGCGCGCGCCTCGGGGCGCTGACCGGTAAGGTCATCGCCCTGGAGCTGCTGGGCCTGGGACTGCGGTTGTATCTCTTTCCGCACGCGCAGGGCGTGCAGGTACTCGGGCACTACGAGGGTGAGCCGGATACCGAGTTGCGCGGTGCACCACTGTCGCTGCTGCGCCTGGGTCTGAGCGACCGGCCCGCCGACGAGCTGTTCGCCGGCGGCGTGGAACTGCGCGGTGACACCGCCACCGGCCAGGCCTTCCAGGATATCCTGCGCGCCCTGCGGATCGACTGGGAGGAACTGCTCGCGCGCATCACCGGCGACGACATCGCCCATCAGGCAGGCCGCGCGACGCGGGCCGCGCGCGAACAGGCGCACCGGATGGGTGACACGCTCGCGCTCGACCTGAGCGAATACCTGCACGAGGAGGCCGGTGTACTGGTCACACGGCCCGAGATCGAATCCTTCCTGGATGCGGTCGACGGCCTGCGCAGCGATGCCGACCGGCTGGCGGCGCGCCTGCGCCGCCTCGAGGTGGCGTTGGCGGTACGCAGGTAAAAACCTGTCAGCCACGGAAGCACACGGAACGGATGACGTAAGGTCCTCGCGATCCATGCCGCGATCCCCCTTCGGGGTCCGGCTTAATGATGGGTGTGTTTTTCCGTATACTTTCCGTGGCTGAAACAGAATTCGTCAAATAAAGGCTGTCTGTGATGATCCGACCCACTCTGTTGTGGCGCGTGATGCACATCAACTGGGTCCTGGTCCGCAACGGCCTGGACGAGATCGTCTTCGCCACCCATCTGTTCCGGCCGTTGCGCTTTCTGTACCGCCTGGCACCCTGGAACTGGCTGCGACGCGAGCACCCGCCGCGTGGTGTGCGTATCCGTCGCGCACTGGAGCAGCTCGGGCCGATCTTCGTGAAATTCGGCCAGATCCTGTCGACGCGCCGCGACCTGCTGCCCGACGACATTGCCGAGGAACTCGCCCGGCTGCAGGACCGCGTGCAGCCCTTCCCCGGTGCCCAGGCGCGCGCGCTCATCGAGAAGGCCTATGGCCAGCCGCTGACGCAGGTGTTCGCCGCCTTCGACGAGACCCCGCTGGCCTCGGCCTCGATCGCCCAGGTGCACACGGCACGCCTGCCGGACGGCACCGACGTGGTGGTGAAGGTGGTGCGGCCGAATATCCGCCGCGTCATCCGCCGCGACGTGGCATTACTCTATTACGTGGCCGGACTGGCGGAGCGCTATTGGCGCGAGGGCCGGCGGCTGCGGCCGGTCGAGGTCATCCGGGAATTCGAGACCACCCTCCTTGACGAACTCGATCTGCTGCGCGAGGCCGCCAATGCCTCGCAGCTGCGCCGCAACTTCGCCGGCTCGAAGGTGTTGTACGTGCCCGAGGTGTACTGGCCGCACTGCCGCCGCGAGGTCATGGTGATGGAGCGCATCCACGGCACGCCCATCAGCAGTATCGCCGCCCTGCGCGGCCAGGGCATCGATCTCAAGCAGCTCGCCGAACGCGGCGTGGAGATCTTCTTCACCCAGGTATTCCGGCACAACTTCTTTCACGCCGACATGCATCCGGGCAACATCTTCGTGGCGCCCGACGGCCAGTACCTGGCGGTCGATTTCGGCATCATGGGTACGCTCAGTCCGGTCGATCAGCGCTATCTGGCGGAGAACTTCCTGGCCTTCTTCCGGCGCGACTACCGGCGCGTCGCCGAGCTGCACGTGGAATCCGAGTGGGTGCCGGCGGAGACGCGCGTCGACGAGTTCGAGGCGGCGATCCGCACGGTGTGCGAGCCGATCTTCGAGCGCCCCTTGAAGGACATCTCCTTCGGCCATCTGCTGCTGCGGCTGTTCCAGACGGCGCGGCGCTTCAACATGGAGGTGCAGCCGCAGCTGGTGCTGCTGCAGAAGACGCTGCTCAACATCGAGGGTCTCGGCCGCCAGCTCTACCCCGACCTCGATCTGTGGCAGACCGCGAAGCCGTTCCTGGAGCGCTGGATGAGCGAGCAGGTCGGGGCACGTGCCTTCGTGGGCAATCTGCGCCGCAACCTGCCGCTGTGGACCGAGACGCTGCCGGAGCTGCCGCAGCTCCTGCACCAGACGCTGCAGCAGGCCGCCAGCGGGCGGCTGCGGGTGGAGTGGCATTCCGAGGAGCTGCGCCAACTGCGCCGCGAACTGCGCGCCGCCAACCGCCGCAGCGTCTCGGCCATGGTCGGCACCGGGCTGCTGATCGCGGCGGCGGTGGTCTACGGCCTGGACGGCTTCGCCCCGCTCATGTTCGGTGGGGCGCCACTGCTGACCTGGCTGCTGGGCGCGGCCGGCATCGTACTCATCCTGCTGGCGCTGGGCCGGGACGACTGACGCGCCCGCGCCGCAGCGCCTCCAGGGAACCCCTGATCAACCGCACACCCAACCCGAAGACGGCAAGTCGCAAAGATCAACCAATGGCGCTTGCTCAAGCCGGGGTCGTGAAAAAATGGCCACAAAATCCACGGAACAACACGGCAAGTATTCATTACACAAACCCAGGATCATCCCACCGCGGTCGGGTTTCCGGGTTTTTACAACAAGCCGTTTTTCCGTGTTGTTCCGTGGCCAACAAGGGTTTGAGCAGGTGCCTTCTCCCCAGGTTAGACGGTCCGATGGTGGTCAGGGCGCTGCAGCGCCGCCTCGACCCGTGCACGCGTCTCCTTGCCCACCAGTGCCTCGATCAGGGTCAACACGAAATCCATCGCCGTCCCCGGACCGCGCGAGGTGATGATGCGGCCGTCCTGAACCACCGGCTCCTCGCGATACTCCAGCCCCGCCACGGCCCGCGCATCCAGCACCCCGGGGAAACTGGTCGCCCGGCGGTTGGCGAGCAGGCCGGCGTTGGCCAGGATCTTGGGCGCGGCACAGATGGCGGCGACGTAGCGGTCGGCAGCGGCCATGCGGGTGAGGAGGGCATGGATACGTGGATCGCGGTCGAGGTGATCGGCACCGGGCAGACCGCCCGGCAGGACGATCATGTCGAACTCGCGGTCCGCGACCGCATCCAGGGTGGTGTCGGGGATCAGGACCGTGCCGTGGGCGGCGCGTACCGGTTGATCGTCAAGGCCGGCGGTGACGACCTCGATGTCGGCGCGCCGCAGCAGATCGATGATAGTGACGGCCTCGAGTTCTTCACAACCCTGGGCTAGGGGGACAAGGACGCTCGCCATAGGTGTTCCCTCTCGTGCTGACGCTCAACCAGTCGTGAGATGGGTACGAGTCTAACACCCTCCAACCGCGGCAGCTCCTGTTCCAGCAGCTCCAGAGTGGCGGCGTGGGGATGGCCGATGGCCAGCGCGCTGCCGTTGCGCCGCGCCAATCCCAGCAGCCGCTGGAACTCGCGGCGCACACCCTCCGGTGTCGGCTCGGCGTCGAGGAAGACATCACGCGACACGCTGGGGATGGCATTTTCGTAGGCCAGCAGTTGGGCGACGGTGTGCCGGGTGGTGCGACTGTCGACGAAGAACATGCCCTCGCGGCGCTGCAGTGCGCGCATCAGCCACAGCATATGTCCGGGGTGGCGGGTGAGCAGGCTGCCCATGTGGTTGTTGACCCCCACGGCGTACGGCACCCGGGCGAGATCGGCCGCCAGGGTCGCGTGCAATTCCTCCTCGGTCATGTCGAGCGTCAGCCCCCCCTGATCCAGGGGCCGGTCCTCGACGGTGGCCATGGGCAAATGCAGCATGACCTCCTTGTCACGGCGGTGTGCCTGCCGGGCGAGGGCCGCGGTATGCGGCGCGTAGGGGAGGAAGGCGCAGGTGACCGGTCCAGGCAGTCCGATGACACGCCGGCCCGCATCCAGACGGGTCCCCATGTCATCGATGATGATGGCGATCTCGGGGACCATCGCGGACCGCGGTTCGGGCACCGCCGGCAGGTGGCCGGCGGCCGTCAGCCAGGCCGGTAACAACGCCATCAGGCCGGCTGCGGCGGCGCTGCTGGGCCAGGGGCGCCGTACACGGCGCCCGTGACCTGCTGTCACCGCGTACGTTCCTGCTGGATGGCGAGACCCTTGAGCAGATTCAGGGCCTCGTAGAGCTGATAGTCCGTGCGCGCGAGCGACTCCGCCTCGGCGTCGCCATCCTCCTTGCCGGCCTGCGGCTTCTTGCCCGCAGTGTCCATCTTCTTCTCCTTGCCGTTCTCGAGGTGGCGCGAGAGATCAGCCTCCTTGATGGTCTCGAACGGCTGCTCGACGGCGGCGACCTGCACGTCCTCCAGCTCGATGTCCGGAACGATGCCTTCGGCCTGGATGGAGCGACCGTTGGGTGTGTAGTACCGCGCGGTGGTGAGCTTCACGGCGGTGCCGTTGTTGAGCGGAATGATGGTCTGCACCGAGCCCTTGCCGAAGGTGGGCCGGCCCAGGATGATCGCGCGCCGGTGGTCTTGCAGGGCGCCGGCGACGATCTCGGAGGCCGAGGCCGAGCCCTGATTCACCAGCACCACCAGCGGCGCGTCATTGAGCACGTCGTCCGGCGTGGCGTTGAAGCGCAGGCGCGAATCGGCGATGCGACCCTCCGTATACACGATCAGGCCCTTTTTCAGGAAGGCATCCGATACCGCCACGGCACCGTTGAGGACGCCGCCGGGATTGTTGCGCAGGTCCAGCACCAGACCGCGCAGGGTGCCGGCCTGCTTCAACTCGTCGACGGCGCGTGCGAGGTTGTCCGCGGTGGTGGCCTGGAACTGCGAAATACGCACGTAGCCGAAGCCGTCCTGCAACATGCGCTGCTTGACGCTCTTCACCTTGATGATATCGCGCGTCAGGGTGATCTTCAGCGGCCGCTCCTGGCCCTCGCGCACGATCGTCAGGACGATGTCCGTGCCGGGCTTGCCACGCATGAGTTTCACCGCGTCGCTCAGGGTCATACCCTTCACCGGTGTCTCGTCGAGGCGGATGATCAGATCACCGGCCTGCACGCCGGCGCGCTGTGCGGGGGTATCGTCGATGGGCGCGATGACCTTGACGAAGCCATCCTCCATACCGACCTCGATGCCCAGACCACCGAATTCGCCGGAGGTGCCGACTTGCAACTCCTTGAATTCCTCCTGGTCGAGATACGCCGAATGCGGGTCCAGACCGGTAAGCATGCCGCGGATGGCATTCTGCAGCAGCACCTTGTCCTCGACCGGCTCGACATAATCGGCCTTGATGCGCGCGAACACATCCGTGAAGGTGCGCAGCTCTTCCAACGGCAATACCGACGCCGGCGCCGCGCGCTCCGCGAATACACCGTGACCGATGCTGAGCGACACGCCCAGCACCAGGCCGGTACCAATCAGGGCCAACCTCTGCGTTTGGGAATTCATTGGAAATAATCCATTTACCGGCTGCCGCCGGCGCTCGCTGAAAAGACGCTGCCTGTATCGGCCGCCACCCGACCGGACTTGGGCCGCCGGAACCAGAGTAAATAGGACAAGACCATAGCACAGCGAACCCGGTAGCGAAACGCGCTCAACGGCGCGCCCGCACCGCATCCGGCCGGCCCGCGCACCAGGCCTGCGGGTTCTGCGGCTCACCCTGGTGACGCAGTTCGAAGTACAACCCGGGCCGCGCCATACCGCCGGTATCCCCCACGGCGGCGATCACGTCGCCGCCCTCGACCCAGTCGCCGACCTCTTTGTAGAGCGACTGGTTGTGGCCGTACAGGGTCATGTAATCGCTGCCATGATCGATGATGATCAGCAGACCGAAGCCGCGCAGCCAGTCCGCGAACGCAACCCGGCCGCTGGCGACGGCGTGCACATCCTGATTGGCGGCCGCGGCGATGAAGGTCCCCCGCCAGCGCAGGCTGCCGACATCACGGCGCTCGCCGAACTTCGCTGCCAGCTCGCCGGCTACCGGCCACGGCAGCTTGCGCTTGAGCTTGGCGAAGGGTTGCCGGTCAGCGGCGACCTGTTCGACGTCGGTCAAGGCGCGCAGCAGGTCGTTCACCAGCTGACCCAGACGCTGCTCATCCTTCTGCAACCCCGCCAGATGATCGCCCTGGTCGCGGACCTCGGCCTGCAGCTTGCTCAGCAGACCTTCACGGGTCAGGCGCTCCTCCGCCAGCGCCTGCTTCTCGGAGGCCTGTTGCGCCTGCGTGGCCGCCAGGGCCTCGTGCTGGGCCGCGATCTGCTCCTGCAACTGCGCCACCTGCTCCAGCATCACTGCGACCCGGTCGATGCGACTCAGCCGGGTGTGGTTGAGATAGCGGTAATAGGTGAGGGTGCGGCCGACTCTCGCCGGATCTTCTTGATTCAACAGCAGCTTGATTGGCTCCTGACGGCCGAGGAGGTAGGCGGCCCGGACCTGGTGGGACAGCGCCTGGCGCTCGACTTCGAGTTCGGTGCTGAGCTCCGTATAGCTGCGTTGCGACGCCGCCAGCCGGCGTTCCTCGTCTTGCAGACGGGAGCGGGTGGCGCGCAGCCGGCGGGAGACGCGGCCGATGCGCTGCTCCACTTCGCGCAGCGCCTTGGCGGCGGCGGATTCCTCGGCACGCGTGGCCTCGAGCCGCTTCTGCAGTGCGTCGATGCGTGCGCGCAACTGGTTCAGCTCGGCACTGGCCCGGTCCGGGTCGGTCGGTATGTCAGCCGCGCTGGCGGCCGCAAACAGCGCCGCTGCCAGCGCGGCTACCAGACGGAAGGTACGTGCGCCCCCACGGATCGCGGTACGCGCCGGCCGCGTGGCCTCAGGAGCCACTGGTCTCCAGCACGACGTCGGCCGATGCCGCAACCTCGGGCTGCAGTTCGACCAGGGAGGTACCACTCATCTCCGGCGGCTGCGGCAGGTCCATGAGGGCGAGCAGGGTGGGCGCGACGTCGCACAACGAGCCGTTGGGATTCAACAGCGCCGGACGACCGACATACACCAGCGGCACGGGGTTGGTGGTGTGCGCCGTGTGGGCCTGGCCCGTATCGTCGCCCTGCATCTTCTCGGCATTGCCATGGTCGGCGGTGATCAGCATCTCCCCGCCGGCACGCTGCAGCGCCTCGTCGACGCGGCCCAGACAAACATCGAGCGCCTCGATGGCCTCGACGGCGGCCGAGAAGATGCCCGTGTGACCGACCATGTCGGGATTGGCGTAGTTGCAGACGATGACGTCGTACTTGCCGCTGTCGATGGCCTCCACCAGCCGATCGGTGACCTCGCCGGCGCTCATTTCGGGCTGCTGGTCATAGGTCGCGACCTGGGGTGACGGCACCAGGATGCGGTCTTCGCCAATGAACGGTTCCTCGACGCCGCCGTTGAAAAAGAAGGTGACGTGGGCGTACTTCTCGGTCTCGGCCAGCCGCAGCTGGCGCAGCCCCAGGCCGGACAGATAGGCGCCCAGCACGTTCTGCAGGCGCTCCGCCGGGAAGGCCACAGGGACCGCGAAATCCTCGTTGTACTCCGTGAGGCTGACGAAGCGCCCCAGACGCGGCGCCGCGGCCCGCTCGAAGCCGTCGAAATCCAGCTCGATGAAGGGCCGGGTGATCTGGCGGGCCCGGTCGGAACGGTAGTTCATGAACACGATGACGTCGCCGTCTTCGACGCGTACCGGCGCGCTGCCGGGCGGGACGATCGCCGTCGCCTGGACGAATTCGTCGCCCTCGTCGCGGCCATAGGCCATTTCCAGCCCGGCCAGGGCCGTTTCCGCCTGGAAGGCGCCGCGTCCCTGGGTGATCAGATCATAAGCGGCCTGGATGCGCGGCCAACGGTGGTCGCGGTCCATGGCATAGAAACGGCCGATGATGGAGGCGATGCGGCCCCCGCCGTACTCGGCGAACTTCTCCTCCATGAGCTGGATGGAGCCGGCCGCGCTGCGCGGCGGGGTATCCCGGCCGTCGAGGAAGGCATGCAGATACACCTTGGAGGCACCGCGCTTGACGGCGAGTTCCACCATGGCGTGGATGTGACATTCATGGCTGTGGACGCCGCCCGGCGACAGCAGGCCGAGGATGTGCACCGCCCGCCCGTTGGCGACGCCCAGATCGACGGCGTCGGTGAGGGTCTTGTTGTTGAAGAACGATCCCGTCTTGATGGAGCGGCTGACGCGGGTGAATTCCTGGTATACGACGCGACCCGCGCCGAGGTTCATGTGGCCGACCTCCGAATTGCCCATCTGCTCGCCCGGCAACCCCACCGCCGCGCCCGAAGTGCGGATCAAAGTATGTGGGTAGTGTGCCCAGAGACGGTCCCAGGTCGGCTTCCGGGCCGCGGCGATGGCATTGGAATGCGTATCTTCCGAGTACCCCCATCCGTCCAGGATGAGAAGGACCATAGGCTTAGGGTTGGCAGACATGCTAACGCTCGATTGCTCCCGGGGAATTTAGAATTATTCTAACCCGAACCACCACGTGCCTCCAATGCCTCTCAAGATGCGCGCGCCGCGTCGCTTTCTCTCGGGCCGGGCGGGGCGTGCTGAAAAACGACGATAAACCCGACGTTGTCAGGTTGCTTAAAACGTTTATTATTGTATAGCGTTTTAATAATGAAGGGCAGCGCAGATCGCAATGATGTCCCCGACGCAGTATCCCGGCAATCTCTGCCGAGTCCCGCTTGAGGTAGACAATATGAGTGTAGAAGCGATCCATGATGACCTGATCACCCAGGACGACGACATCGATCGCGCATCGCGCTCGTTGAAGGCCATGTCTCATCCGCTGCGCCTGAAGATCCTCTGCACCCTGGGTGACCAGGAGGTCAGTGTGCAGGACATCGTCGAGCACGTGGGCACCTCGCAGAGCAACATCTCCCAACACCTGGCCATCCTCCGTGACAAGGGCATCCTCGCTTCCCGCAAGGATGCCAACCGCGTGTATTACCGGGTCGGCGACCCCCGCACCCTGCGCCTGATCGGTATGATGCGCGAGGTGTTCTGCTCGCGGCAGTAAGCGGACCCCTGGCCGCGACCCGCAGTGCCGATCATCCAGACCCCGACCAGCCCATGGCACCCGTCGCGGCAGAGACGGGTACACCGTGCCGCTCCGATCGACCGGCCGGCCGGTTGGGGCGGCACGGCACACGGCCTCGACTAACAACAGGTTATTTCTCATCCCATGGACAGTACCAACCGCCTCACCGAATTCATCGTCAATCACTGGAGCCTGTCACTCGCCTTCGTCCTCCTCCTGGCGCTGCTGATCGGCAGTGAGATCCGGCGGCGACTGTACGGTGCACCGCAGCTCGGTCCGCACGCGGCCACCCGACTCATGAACGACACCGGCACCGTGGTACTGGACGTGCGCGAAGACGGTGAATGGAAGCAGGGCCACATCGCCAACGCGCTACACATCCCGCTGGGGCAGCTCGGCGGTCGCCTCAAGGAGCTGGACAAGTACCGTGACCGGACCCTGATCGCCTGTTGCCGCACCGGCCAGCGCTCCAATACGGCCGCCGCACGGCTACGCAAGCAGGGCTTTGCCAGCGTCTACAACCTCGCCGGAGGCATGGTCGCGTGGCAAAACGCCAATCTTCCCATCAGCAAGAAATAGTCGCCATGTCAGACGTCATCATGTACTGCACCGCCTTCTGCCCGTACTGTGTCCGGGCGCGCATGCTGCTGGAACACAAGGGCGTACCCTTTGTCGAGGTCCGGGTCGACCTGGAGCCGGACCGGCGCGGTGAAATGGAGGCACGCAGCGGTCGTACCAGCGTCCCGCAGATCTTCATCGGCGACTTCCATGTCGGCGGCTGTGACGACATGTTCGCCCTGGAGCGCGCAGGCCGGCTCGATCCGTTGCTGGTCCCGGTCGACTGAACGGCCGCCGGCCTCGGGTCGGGCCGCGGCACTCGGATGCTTGCGCCGGTCGCCCGCCGGGAGCCGGTGGTGAGTGAGGCGTGAGAAGTGAAAAAATCTTTGGCCACGGAATCCACGAAAGGACACGGAAAGTTATGAATGCAAAAGCCCAGATAGCAACCGTGCAGTTTGCTTGGATCCAGTCGAAAAACCTTATTCGCTGATCGCACAGTGTGCGCACTGGGCCTTCACATTATTATTTTTCCGTGTTCTTCCGTGGCCAAAAAGGGTTTGGGTTTTTACTCCTCACGCCTCACGCCTAACTCACCACCGGCTCCCGACGGGGACCGGACCCTTGGATTCGGAGGCCCATGCCATGACGACACCCCTGCACATCGTCTGCCCACACTGCGACGGCATCAACCGCGTCCCTGCGGATCGCCTCGGCGCCGGCGCCAACTGCGGCAAATGCCATCAGCCGCTGTTCACAGGCCACCCTCTGGCCCTGGACGGTACCCGCCTGCGACGCCACATCGCGCGCAGCGATATCCCGGTGCTGGTGGATTTCTGGGCCGCCTGGTGCGGGCCGTGCCGGGCGATGGCACCGGTGTTCGAACAGGCCGCCGCACGGCTGGAGCCGCGGGCCCGCCTGGCCAAGCTGGACACGGAACGCGATCCGGCCCTGGCCAGCGAGCTGGGCATCCGCGGCATCCCCACACTGATCCTGTTCAACCACGGCCAGGAGGTCGCGCGCCAATCCGGTGCCATGGACCTGGCCAACCTGCTGCGCTGGGCCGAACGCCATCTGGGCTGAAGTTCTGGCATACTAACGCCCCACTAATCGGCGTTCGGCCGCCCACAACATCCATCCGAAGATCAGACACCCAGCTACCAGGTACCCGTCATGGCAGAACAGACCAATCCCAACGGCCAGAAACAGTTCAGTATCCAGAAGGTCTATGTGAAGGACATGTCCTTCGAGACACCCAACTCACCTGCCGTCTTCACCCAGGACTGGAAGCCCGAGATCAACCTCGAGCTGAACAGCAAGGCGACCGGCATCGCCGAGGGAGTACACGAAGTCGTCCTGTCGCTGACCGTCACTGCGAAGCTGGACGGCACCACGGCCTATCTGGCCGAAGTCCAGCAGGCCGGCATCTTCGCCATGAGTGGGTTCGCCCAGGAAGAGACGGCGCCGATGCTGGGCGCCTTCTGCCCCGGCACGTTGTACCCCTATGCCCGCGAGACCGTGTCGGATCTGGTCGCGCGTGGTGGCTTCCCACAGCTGGTGCTGGCACCGATCAACTTCGATGCCCTCTACGCCCAGCAGATCCAGGAGGTCCAGGCACAGGTCGTCGACCCCGCTCCGGCATCGCACTGAGTGCAGCGGCACGCATGTCGGCCCATGCCCCGATCGCGGTCCTGGGCGCCGGCTCCTGGGGCACGGCGCTGGCCATTCTGCTCGCCCGCAACGGCCACAACGTGCGCCTGTGGGGGAACGAGGCGGGGGCCATGGCGCGCATGGCACGCGAGCGCTGCAACACCCGTTATCTGCCGGATGCGCCGTTTCCCACCGGTCTGGCCATCCACGCCGACCTGTCGGCGGTGCTGGCCGATCGTGCCGCCGCGCTGGTCGTCGTACCCAGCCACGCCTTCCGCACCCTGCTGACCGCCATCGCGCCGCTGCTCGCACCGGGGACACCGGTCGCCTGGGCGACCAAGGGTCTGGAGCTGAGCAGCGGCAAGCTGCTGCATCAGGTGGCCGGCGAGATCCTGCCAGCCGGCACGCCGCAAGCCGTCATCTCGGGACCGACGTTCGCGCGCGAGGTCGCCGCCGGCCTGCCGACAGCGACCACGGTCGCCGGCAGCGACACGGCCGCGGCGGAGCACTTCGCCGCCCTCCTGCATGGCACGACCTTCCGCGCCTATACCAGTACCGATCGCATCGGCGTCGAACTCGGCGGCGCACTGAAGAACGTCCTCGCCATCGCGGCCGGCATCTCCGATGGCCTGGGTCTGGGCGCCAACAGCCGCGCCGCCCTGATCACGCGCGGCCTGGCCGAGATGATGCGCCTCGGCGCGGCCCTCGGCGGCCAGCGCGAGACCTTCGAGGGACTCGCCGGCGTCGGCGATCTGGTGCTGACCTGCACTGACGACCAGTCGCGCAACCGGCGCATGGGCCTGGCCCTGGGCCGCGGCCAGTCGCGCGAGGCGGCCCACAAGGCCATCGACCAGGTCGTCGAGGGTGTGGACACCGCGCACGAGATCCATCAACTCGGCCGGCGTCACGGGGTCGAACTGCCGATCAGCGAACAGGTCTACCGGGTCCTGTACGAGGGCGTCGCCCCGAAAGACGCCGTGCACGCCCTGCTGGCGCGGGATCCGAAGCCGGAAGCCGGGTAGAAACCCAAACCCCATTTTTACCGCAAAGGACGCGAAGGCGCGCAAAGGGAATTCTGCTTAAAAAAACCCAAAACCACTTTGGCCACGGAAACACACGGAAATACACGGAATGCAAAACCCGCTGTGTCCCACCTTCCGTGTGCTTCCGTGGCTGAAATGAATTTTAGGTTTACTACTCGTTAATAATTTTCCTTCGCGCGCCTTCGCGTCCTTTGCGGTAAAAGTTCTGGTTTTGGGTTTTGGGCTCTGGGGTTTGATGTTACCCACCCCCCCGGAAGCCGGCCTGCCGCCACGCCTCGTACACCACCACGGCGACGCTGTTGGACAAATTCAGGCTGCGCACATTGGGGCGCATCGGTAACCGCAGGATCTGTTCCGGCGCCAGCGAGCCCAACAGCGCGGCGGGCAGTCCGCGCGTTTCGGGGCCGAACAGAAAGGCGTCGCCCGCGGCGAAGGCGGCCTGGTCGTACCGTCGTGTGCCGCGTGTGGACATGGCGAACAGGCGTGCCGGTTGGACCTCCTGCAGGAAGGTGGCCAGATCCGGATGGTCACGCACCTCTGCCCACTCGTGATAATCCAGGCCGGCACGCCGGAGCTTGCTGTCCTCGAGCACGAAGCCGAGCGGGTGAATCAGGTGCAGGCGGCTGCCGGTGTTGGCGCAAAGGCGTATGATGTTGCCGGTGTTGGGCGGGATCTCCGGCTGATACAGGATGACGTGAAACATGCTGATTGGCCACAGAAGCACACGGGAAAAAATAGAAAGTAACGAATATCAAAAGGTATGGTCGGCGGGGTGTTATACCATAGTCCCCCTTCCGTGTTTTTCCGGGTGCTTCCGTGGCCATTGACATGCTGACGACCGACGACCGTGACAAACTGGCGCTCACCTTCTGCGGTATGCGCTTCGATTCGCCGCTGGTGCTGCTGTCGGGCTGCGTCGGCTTCGGCGAGGAATACACCCGCGTGGCCGGTTTCTCCAACCGCGACGTCGGCGCCATCTGTCTCAAGGGCACTACCGAGAAGCCGCGCCTGGGCAATCCACCGCACCGCATCTACGAAACCCCGGAGGGTATGCTGAACGCCATCGGCCTGCAGAACCCGGGCGTGGACAAGGTCGTCGACGAGATCCTGCCGATGCTGGATTTCACCGAGACGCGCTTCATCGCCAACGTCTCCGGCTCCACGGTCGAGGAATACTACAACGTCACCCGGCGCTTCGATGATTCGCCCATCGACGCCATCGAGATCAACATCTCCTGCCCGAACGTGAAGGAGGGCGGGGTGGCCTTCGGCAACGACCCGGACATGTCGGCGCGCGTGGTCGCGGCCTGTCGCAAGGCGACGAACAAGCCACTGATCACCAAGCTGTCGCCCAATCAGACCGACATTGCCGAAAACGCGCGCCGCTGCATCGAGGCCGGTACCGACGGCTTCGCGGTCATCAACACCCTGATGGGCATGGCCATCGACATCGAGACCCGTCGTCCGGTGATCGGCAATAATCAGGGCGGACTGTCCGGGCCGGCCATCAAGCCCATCGCCCTGCTCAAGGTCCAGCAGGTCGCCCAGGTGTGCCGGCCGCACAAGATCCCGATCATTGGCCAGGGCGGGGTGGCCACGGTCAGCGACGCCCTCGAATTCCTGATCGCCGGAGCCACGGCGGTCGGCGTGGGCACGGCGCTGTTTTACGAGCCCCTCCTGTGTCCCCGGCTCAATGCCGGGATCGTCGACTATCTCGACCGGCACAACCTGAGTAACGTCAGCCAATTGACGGACACACTTCAGCTCCACGGTCAGGCCAAGGTCTGCGCACCGGCCAGCACCGGCACGACCTGACCGGCAGCCCGGACGCCACGACATCGTGTTGAATTAAAAACAAAATCTCGTATTGCCCGCAGAATCACACGGGAAAAACGCCGGCCAGGCCCTGCGCTTCATACCGGCACCCTGCCGCACCGGGAGGGCGATCGGCAACAGCGCCATAACTATCTGTTATTTAAACAGTTGTCGTATGATTTCGCGGCCGGAATGACGTTCTTGCAGTGAACAACCCTTAGCCCCCCTCGCCGGTATGCCCCTGGCGGCCACAGCGGCCCTGGTCCGAACCTTGCTTGTGCCGAATCCCAACCTGTGATTCGAGCGCTTGGCTATGTACGGACTGCACTTCGGACTGGCATCCGCACCGTTCCGCATCACCCCCGACACGCACCGGTTCTACCCCGGGGCGCAGCGCGGGGCGGTGCTGGACGCGCTGGCCTACGCCATTTTGCAGGGCGAGGGCATCGTCAAACTCTCCGGCGAGGTCGGCAGCGGCAAGACCATGCTGTGCCGGATGCTGGCCGAACGCCTCGCACCGCAGGTCGACATCGTCTACCTGGCCAACCCCAGCCTGCGCCGCGAGGACATCCTGGAGGCCGTCGCCCTGGAGTTGCAACTCCCGACCGGCGGCAGCCGCCTCGAGACCCTGCAGGCACTGCACACCTTTCTGCTGGAACGCCACGTCCAGGGCCGGCGCGTCGCGGTGTTCGTGGAGGAGGCCCAGGGCATGGATCTGGAGGCGTTGGAGGAGATCCGCCTGCTGTCCAATCTGGAGACCCGTGAAGACAAGCTGCTGCAGATCGTGCTGTTCGGTCAGCCGGAGCTGGATGTGCATCTGGCTGCGCACGCGGTGCGGCAGTTGCGCGACCGCATCACCCACAGTTTCTCCCTGCCGCCGCTGACGCTGGCGGATATCCGCGACTACATTCCCTTCAGGCTGCGCGCGGCCGGCCATCAGGGCGGCGACCCGTTCACCCCCAAGGCCTACCGCTTGCTGCTGCGTGCCTCCCAGGGACTCATCCGACGGATCCACATCATCGCCGACAAGGCGCTGCTGGCCGCCTATGCGGGCGGCGGCCGGCAGGTGCGGCTCCGACATGTGCGTCAGGCCATCGCCGACAGCGAGTTCGCCCCACGCGGATGGACGCCAGCACCCCGCCCCGTCTGGGCACTCGTGGCCGGGATTGCGGTACTGATGGCGGTGGGCATCGCCCCATTGGCCACGGCCCCCCGACCCGGCATAACGCATCACGACACACCGCAACCGGCCGAGTTGGCGCGTATCCAGCCGGCGGCCGGCGTAGATCAGCGCGCGCCCCGGGCACACACCCCGGTGGATCCCGGCTCGCCCTTCGCGGCCCGCAGTGCCGCTGCGCACGCCCTGTTGAGCAGCGACACCGGCGCCCGCTACACCATCCAGGTCATGACCAGCGACAGCGCCGCCACCGCGCCGGTGGAACGCTATCTGCAGGCGTCCACACGGCTGGACCACCTCGAGGATCTGTACATCGCGCCGGTGCACATCAACGGCTCGCGGCGCTGGTCCGTGCTGTACGGCAGCTTCGACAGCTACGCCGCCGCCCAGCAGGCCTTGCAGAACATCCCCGCGGCGCTGCAGGGCCACGGCCCCTATCTGCGCCCCCTGACGGCCGTGAAAAAGGAGGCGTCCGGCCACTGGCCGCCGGCGCGACAGGACACATGATGGACACCTCACGTTTATCCCGGACGGCGGCCCTGCTTGCGGGGCTGCTGCTGCTTGCCGCCTGCGCCCCGACACCGCTGCGTCCCGACCCCGGGCATATGGCCGCGGCGACGGCGGCACAGCAGGACATCCCTGCGCCGGTGCAGCGCGTGCCACTGCTGGAGCCGCCGCGTCCGGCGGCGCCGCTGGAGACCTACAGCGTGGTGGTCACCGACGTACCGGTGAAGGACATGCTGTTCGCACTGGCGCGCGACGCCGGCTTGAATGTCGACATCCATCCGGGCGTCGACGGGACGGTCACACTGAATGCCATCGACCAGACCCTGCCGCAGATCCTTGCCCGCATCGCCCGGCAGGTGAACGTGCGCTTCACCCAGGACGGCGACACCCTGCAGGTCGAACCCGACCAGCCGTTCCTGCGCAGCTACAAGATCGATTACGTCAACATGGGGCGCAACAACACCAGCAACGTCAGCGTCGCCACGCAGATCGCGACCACGGGGCAGGCGGCCGTGGGTGACACCGGCGGCGGAGCCGGCGGCAACAATTCCACCACCGAGGTCGCCAGCATCTCCAACCACCAGTTCTGGAACACCCTGGAGCGCAACGTGCGCGCGATCCTCGGTGAGGCGGTCGGTGTCGATGCGACCGAAGGTTCGGCCGCGGTCATCATCAATGCCGAATCGGGCCTGCTCACCGTGCGCGCCACGACGCGCGAACACCGGCAGATCCAGATGTTCCTGGATCAGGTCCTGGTCAATGCGCAACGGCAGGTGATGATCGAGGCCACCGTCGTCGAGGTCGAACTCAACGACCAGTACCAGCTCGGGGTGGACTGGACCCTGATCGCCAACGGTGCCGGCTGGAGCGTGAACCAGGCGCTGCTCGGCACGAATCTGAGCGAGACACCTTTTTCGCTGCTGACCTACGCCGATCCCGACACCCGGCGCGGTGATTTCACCGCCAACATCGGCATGCTGCGCCAGTTCGGTGACGTGAAGGTGCTCTCCAGTCCGCGCATCATGGCCATCAACAATCAGACGGCCCTGCTCAAGGTGGTCGACAACCTGGTGTACTTCACCATCGAGGCGGACACCACCACCAGCCAGACCACCGCCACCACCACCTTCACCAGCACGGTGCACACCGTGCCGGTCGGCTTCGTCATGAGCGTCACGCCGCAGATCAACGACACCGACACGGTGATCCTCAACATCCGCCCGACCATCTCGCGGGTGACCAGCTTCGTGCAGGATCCCAACCCGTCGCTGGCCCCGTTCGGCATCGAGAGCAGCGTGCCCCAGATCCAGGTGCGCGAAATGGACTCGCTGCTGCGCATCCATTCCGGCCAGACCGCCGTGCTCGGCGGCCTGATCCAGGACAGCGTGGATCTCAACCGCAGTGGCACACCGGTGTTGTCCGAGTTGCCGGGCATCGGCGATCTCTTCAGCTATCGCGACAATCGCGTGAACCGCACCGAACTGGTGATCTTTCTGCGCCCACGGGTGATCCGCGAGGCCAGCGTGGACGGCGAACTGGCTGACTATCAGCGCTATCTGCCGGGGCAACGGCATATCACCGCCGAACCGGAGCGACTGACCGACGGTCTGCGCGGAGGCGGCCCATGAGCCTGCTGATGGAGGCGCTCAAACAGGCGGAGCACGCCAAGCGCGATCAACCCGCCGCCCCCTCGGACCCCCAGCCACCGCTGGAAGCAGTCGCGGCCGCGCGCGCGGAGCTCAGCCTCGCGCCGGCCGAGACCCCGACGCCGTCCACACCGGTCGAGGCATTCTCCACGGGGCGCCAGGCCGAGGAACTCGTACCTCCACAGGAAGTGCAACCGGAGGCCGCGCACCAGACGCCGGCGCCGCCCCCCAGCGCCACACCCGTCACCGCACCGGGCGCTCCGGCCGCCGCGCGCATCCTTGCCGCCGGCACCACGCGCCACGCCGCCGGGCGGTGGCGTAACCGCTTTGGGCTGGCCGGGCTCGCCGGCGTGCTGTCACTGGCTATCGGCGGCTACTACTACTATGCCGCGCTCACCCAACCGCAGCCCTATATGAACCTGCCGATGGCAGCGACGCCGCTCGATACGAAGCCGTTACCCGCCGCTGAGGCATTGGATAGCACGCCGACCTTCCCCGAGGAGCCCGTCGCAGCGCCGACCGTGGCCCCCGAGATGGCGGAAGCCCCGGCGCCCGCACAAACACCCTGGCGCGAGGGTTCGCCACCGGCCGCTGCCGTCGACGCCTGGCAGCCGGCACCGGTCGACCCGCGGGGAGTGCGCGGTGAACGCTACGACGCCACCGCGGAGGTACCCGCCACAGCCGCGGCGCCGACGCCGGTCATCCGCATCCGCCGCGGCAGCAGCCCGGATCCGCTGAGTAACGCACTGGTGGAGGCTTACGCCGCGTTCCGTGCGGGAGACTGGACACGGGCTGAACAGGCCTATCGCGGGGTACTCGCCCGCGAGCCGGGCAATCGCGATGCGCATCTCGGCCTGGCCGCACTGGCGGTGCGCGCCGGCAGCCCCGATGCGGCCCGCGCACACTACCGCGAACTGCTGCGCCGTAATCCCAAGGATGCCGTCGCCTATGCCGCGCTGGTGGAGCTCGACGCCAACCGCAGCGCCGACAGCGAAAGTGAACTCAAACTGCGGCTCGCGGAGCTGCCGCAGTCCGCCGCGCTGCGGTTTGCGCTGGCGAATCTGTACGCAGGCCAGCAGCGTTGGCCACTAGCCCAGCAGGCCTACTTCGAGGCCCAGCAGCTGGCACCGGATGATCCTGATTACGCCTTCAATCTGGCCGTGAGCCTGGAACACCTCGGTCAGCAGCGGCTGGCGGTGGATTATTACCGTCGTGCGCTGCGGCTGGCCGAGGCGCGTGCCACACAGTTCGATCCTGACGCCGCCCGGCACCGCATCGCCCTGTTGACCGCCGCAACGCCGCCATGAATGCCGTCACTGCACCCGCCAAGCCGCCACGCCGCATCGGCGACATCCTCATCGAGCAGGGCATTCTCAGCCAGGATCAGCTGCGTATCGCCCTCACCGAACAAAAGAAGACCGGTGAGCAGCTCGGCCGCATCATCGTCTCACTGGGTTTCACCACCGAGGCGATCGTGCGTGATGCCTTGTCGGAGGCACTCGGCCAGGAGAGCGTCGACCTGCACAAGGTCGTGGTCGACCGCGACGCACTCAAACTCGTACCCAAGGAGGTCGCGCGCCGCTATCGCGTGCTGCCGATCGCCATCGACAGCGGCCGCCATCTGCTCACCGTGGCGATGGCCGATACCAGCAACGTGGTGGCACTCGATCAGCTGCGGGCCATCCTCGGTGGCCGCGTCGAGGTGCACCCGCTGCTGGCCGGCGAATCCGAGATTGAATCCGCCATCGACCAGTTCTACGGCTACGAACTGTCCGTCGACGGTATCCTGCACGAAATCGAGACCGGGCAGATCGACTATGCGAGTCTCAAGGGTGACAGCGAGGAGTACAGTCAGCCACTGGTGCGGCTGGTCGATGCCATGCTTTCGGATGCAGTGAAGACCGGCGCCTCCGATATCCATTTCGAACCCGAGCAGGGCTTTCTGCGTGTGCGCTACCGCATCGACGGTGTGCTGCGCCAGATCCGCAGCCTGCACAAGAACTACTGGTCCGCCATCGCCGTACGCCTGAAGGTGATGTCCGGCATGAACATCGCCGAGACCCGCACACCGCAGGACGGCCGCATCTCGCTGACCTTGTACGGTCGCCCCATTGATTTCCGTGTCTCGGTGCAGCCGACCACCTGGGGCGAGAACATCGTGCTGCGTATCCTCGACCGCAGCAAAGGCATCGTCGTGCTCGACGAGCTCGGCCTGCCCGAGGAATCGTTGTCGCTGCTCAAGCTCATGATGGCACGCCCGGAGGGCATCATCCTGGTCACCGGTCCGACCGGCAGTGGCAAGACCACCACGCTGTATTCCATGCTCAGCTACGTCAGCAGTGAATCGGTCAACATCATGACCCTGGAAGACCCGGTCGAATACCCGATGCCACTGATTCGTCAAAGCTCGGTGAACGAAGCGGCCAAGATGGATTTCGCCAGCGGCATCCGCTCCATGCTGCGCCAGGACCCGGACATCATCCTGGTGGGCGAGGTGCGCGACGAGGACACGGCCGACATGGCGCTGCGCGCGGCCATGACCGGTCACCAGGTGTATTCCACCCTGCACACGAATTCGGCCATCGGTGCCATCCCACGCCTGCTCGATCTCGGTATCGTGCCCGACGTACTGGCCGGCAACATCATCGGCATCATCGCCCAGCGACTGATCCGCAGACTCTGCATGCACTGCCGCGAGGCCATGCCGGCGAGCGACTTCGAGCGCAAGCTGCTGGGCCAGACCAGCAATGCGGAGATCACGCTGTATCACGCACGTGGTTGCGAGTGCTGCAACCACAGTGGCTACCGCGGACGTATCTCGGTGATGGAGCTGCTGAAGATGGATGCCGATCTCGATGAACTGGTGGCACGGCGTGCGACCTGGCGTGAACTGTACAGCCTGGCGATCGCCAAGGGATTCAAGCCACTCAGTGAGGACGGCGTCCGCCGCGTGCTCGAAGGCGTCACCACACTCGACGAGGTCTCGCGGGTGATCGATCTGACCGACCGCCTGGGATGATCTGATGGCCGCATTCGAATACAAGGCGATCAACGACCACGGCAAGACCGTGTTCGGCCGTATCGAGGCCGCCAACGATTCGGATCTGGAAATCCGCCTGTCGCGCATGGGCCTGGAGATGATCCGCTGCCGACCGGCCAGCCGCAGCGAGTGGCGCCTGGGCCGCAACAAGGTCGGACGACAGGAACTGATCGCCTTCTGCTTTCATCTCGAACAACTCACACGTGCCGGCGTACCGATCCTCGAGGGCCTGGCGGATCTCCGCGACAGCGTCGTCAATCCGCGCTTCCGCGAGGTGATCGCCGGACTCATCGAGGACATCGAGGGCGGTAAGACCTTGTCAGAGGCGCTGGCGCGCTTTCCAGTGATATTCAGCAAGGTATTCCACAGCCTGGTGCGTGCCGGCGAGCAGAGCGGCATGCTGCCGGATGTACTGCGCAATCTCACCGAGTCGCTGAAGTGGCAGGATGAACTCGCCGCACACACCAGGAAGATCGTCATGTATCCGGCCTTCGTGGGCACGGTGGTGCTGGGCGTGCTGTTCTTCATGATGATCTACCTGGTACCGCAACTGACCAGCTTCATCGCCTCGGTCGGGCAGGTGCTACCGCTGCACACCCGCGCGCTGATCGTGGTCTCGAATTTCGTCATCGGCTACTGGTATCTGATCCTGCTGACGCCGCCCGCACTGTTTTTCGGGCTGCGCCATCTGGCAAAGGTGAACGCCCGGGTGCGGTACCGGCTGGATGGTATCAAGCTGCGTATCTGGCCGGTCGGCCCCATCTACGCCAAGATCCTGCTGGCACGCTTTGCCAGCAATTTCACGCTCATGTTCGGCGCCGGCATCACCGTGCTCGAAGGCCTGCGCATCTCCGAGAACCTGGTCGACAACAAGGTCATCGAAGAAGGGCTGCAGCGCGTACAGCGGCAGATCGGCGACGGCGTCGGGCTGACCAATGCCTTCGAGAACACCGGCCTGTTTCCACCGCTGGTGGTGCGCATGCTGCGCGTCGGTGAGAACACCGGCGCGCTGGACGCGGCACTTGCCAATGTCAGCTATTTCTACAATCGCGATGTACGCGAATCCATCGAGAAGGTGCAGGTCCTGATCGAGCCTGTACTCACCGTGATACTGGGTCTGTTGCTGGGTTGGGTGATGCTGTCGGTGCTGGGCCCGATCTACGACATCCTCGGGAAGATCACCTGACATGACGCGCCAGATCTTTCTCCTCACCAGCAACAGCCTGACGGCCTGGCGACAGGACGGTCGCACACTCACGCACATGGGTCGATTCGTTGCCCACGAGGCGGGCCTGGCACAGTTCGACAGCCATCTGCAGCGACTGGGATGCATGCCGGCGCTGGTACTCGTCGACATGGTCGAGGAGGACTTCCGCATCGACAGCGTCGCACATGCGCGCGGCAGCGACCGTACCGCGCTGTTGGCACGACATACGGAGCGGCTGTATCGCGGCACGGAGTACCGCCACGCCCAGGTGCTGGGTCGTGATCCGCACAGCCGGCACAAGGACGAAGTACTGTTCAGCGGTGTACTCAATCCGGAATTCGCCGACCTGTGGCTGGACGCCATGCGCCACCACAAGCTACCGGTGGCCGGGGTCTGTTCGCTGCCCCTGCTCAGTGGCGAACTGCTCGGGCGTCTGCGCGGCACGCGCAGGGATGTGCTGTTCGTGACCCACAACGCCGCCAGCGGCCTGCGCCAGTCCTTTTTTGTGAATGGGCGTCTGCGCTTCAGCCGCCTGACGCCGGTACCGGACGACAGCAGCGACGGGTATGCAGCGTTCGTACACGCCGAGATCGCCAAGACCAAGCGCTATCTGTCCAATCTCCATCTGCTCGGCCGTGACGTGGTGCTCGACGTGTGCATGCTCAGCGGCGGCCAGTGGCTGGACGACCTCGAACGGGTGCCCGACACCGCGGTGCTGACCCGATATGAGCTGATTCGCGTCGAGGACGCGGCACGCAGACTGGGCTACCGTGGCGCGGCGGACACGGCTCACTGCGATGAGCTGTTTGCGTTTCTTCTGGCACGCTCGCGCCCGCGCGATCACTATGCCAAGCCGAGCCAGCGCTTCCATCATCAGATGCATCGTGCCCGTCACGCGCTGGGCGTAATGGGGATCACGGCGGTGGTTGCCGGCGTACTCTGGTCCGGTACGCAGATCGTCGACGGCCTGCTGCATCGCCAGGAGACGGCGCGCATGCTGCAGCTGCTGGCAGAAGCAAACCAGCAGCGCACCGAATTGTACGCCCGTCTGCCACACACCGACGTCGCGCCCGAGGACATGCGCTGGGCCGTCGACAGCGCTGCCCGCCTGCAACGCGAACGGCACGATCCACATGCCCTGCTGGCGCGGGTCGGTCAGGCACTGCAGCTCCAGCCCGACTTGCAGATCGAACGGATCGACTGGTTCGTGAGTACCGATCTGCATGCAACCACGGCCGAACCCGGAGACGACGAGCGTGTGACCCACGCGTATGACGACGATGGCGACCCGGTCGACACCGATAAAGAGGCAGCCGACGGCAGCTACCAGATCGGCATACTCAATGGTCGCGTCATGCCTTTCGAGGGTGATTACGGCCGTGCGCACAGTCATATCGAAGCGCTGTTGACGCTGCTGCGCCGCAGTCCCGGCGTGCTCGTCGCCGAGGCCCTGGTGCTACCACTCAATACCGCCAGCAGCGGCCGCGTACTCGGTGGTGTCGGTGACATCGAGCGCACGCCCGAGGCACCGTTCCGCCTGCGGCTGGTCATGGGGGCTGCCGATGGCCGACCTTAAGGCAATGTACACCGAACTGCGTCAACCGCTGCTCAGCAGCGGCGCGCTGTGGCTCGGCCTGCTCATCCTGATGGTCGCGGCCGGTGCCTTCAGCTCACGCATGGAACAGGCACGCCAAACCGCCCAACAACAATTGCAGGCGAGCGTGCGTGACTATCGCGCTACACGCGAGGCCGGACAGATCCTGCAAACCGACGCGCAGTACTTCACACGCCTGCGCGAACAGGGCTTCGTCGGCCCGGAGCCACGACTGCGCTGGATCGAGGACCTGCGTGCCGCCGCCGCGCAGGCCGGCCTGGTTGCCATCCGCTATGAACTGGAGCCACGCCGTGCCGCCCCCACTGCAGTATCGGGGGCCACATCGGAGGGTACCTATACCCTGTACGTGAGCCCGATGAAGCTGGTCCTGGAACTGCGTCACGAGGGTGACCTGCCACGCTTTCTGGCGCGGCTCGAGGCCCGCCACGGAGGCCTGTTCGACCTTACCGCCTGCAGCCTGCGCCGTCCGCGTGACGGTGACATCAGCCTGGAGGAGGCCAATGTCAGCGCCGATTGTGCGCTGCGCTGGTACAGCCTGGACGCGGCGGAGACCGTCGCGTATGGGGAAGCGCAATGACCATCGGCACATCATGGCAGCCACGGCAGTGCGCGGCAGGCACAGAATCACGGGGTGGTTCTGTGGCGGCCGTTTACCGTCCTCCGGATGATGGGGGTGCCGGTACAACGCCGATGGCCTGGTCCGTGTGTTGCCGTGTGCTTCCGTGGCACCTGCGGTTTTTGAAAATGAATCCACAACGCCACGCCGTCCTGCTGCTGTGTCTCGGTCTGGGCATCGGCAGTCCGGCGGTGGCCGATGATCTTGGCCGGTTGTTCACCACCCCCGCCGAGCGCGCCCGCATCGATGCCGTGCGCGCGGGCCGGGTACCGGTCGCCGACGCGGAGCTCCCGGCGCGGGCCGAGGCCAGCGATCACCTGATGGTCAACGGCAGTGTCGTCGGCAGCGACGGCAAACGCCTGGTGTGGCTGAACGGGGTGCGCACCGGTCCCGATGATCCTGCGCATCTGCAACAGGATGGCCGGGTCCGACTCGACTGGCACGATGGTGTACGGCTGCTCAAGCCCGGACAGGTCCTCGACCGGACCAGCGGTGAGATCTTCGAGGGCTATGCGCGGCCACAGGATCGCGGCCCGGATCGGGACCCGGATTCCGCCCCGGCGTCGACCAACGCACCGACCGACGCACCGGCCCCGCCGCCCACCGACGCCGCCACCGGATCCGTCACCGCCCCGGGTAGCCCCGGGACCCCGGACGGACACGGCTGATCATGCTGCCGGCACAGGCACCCCGGTCTTGCCTGCGTCAGCAGAGCGGCGTGGTGGTTCTCATCATGCTGCTGATCCTGATCCTGGGCTCGGCCACGCTGCTGCTCACCAAACTCAACAAGAACGATTCGCGCCCGTCGCACAACGTGGCGGTGGCGCAAGACCTCGGCGCGGTGCGCGCAGCGCTGCTCGGCCATAGCCTGATCAACGGCAACTGCCTGCCCTGTCCCGACCTCAGCGGCGACGGACTGGCGCAGGCTAGCTGCGGCAGCGGCGCGCCGGTGGCCGGCTTTCTCCCCTGGGCGACGCTCAACCTTGGCGTGACGGATGTCTGGGGGCGGCGTCTGCGCTACGTCGTCGACCCGGATTTTACCGGCAGCGGCAGTTGCACCATCACCGCCGGCATGGCCGGTGACATCCGGGTCCAAGGGTACGACCAGCTCGGCAACCCCTATGACCTGACCAGCGACAGCCCGGCCGCAATCATCTCGCACGGCGCCAACGGCTACGGCGCGACCCACGCGGATGGCGCCACCCTGCCCAATCCACCGCCCGGCCATGGGGACGAGGAAATCAACCGCACGGGTACCACCCTCCTGGTCCAGCGGGTGTCGACCGACGACCCCGCCATGGCCGGCGGCCCATTCGACGATCTGGTCGTCTGGGTTTCCTTGAACGCTTATAAGACCCAGCTGGAAAACATCAATGGAGGCCCGCTGCCGCCATGAGACAGGTATCGCACCACGAACAACGTCGCGGCACGACAGACCGGCACAGGCGGCGGCGTGGATTATCGGCGCTGCCTGCCATTGCCAACGGCGACGACGGCTTCACCCTGGTCGAGATGGCCGTGGTGCTGGTCATCATCGGGCTGCTGCTCGGCGGCCTGCTGCTCCCGCTCGGTACCCAGTTGGAGAACGACCGGCGCAAGGAGACGCAGGCGGCGCTGGAGACGATCCGCGAGGTGCTGATCGGCTATGCGGTCGTCAATGGCAGCCTGCCCTGCCACGACACCAACGGGGACGGCCAGCCGGGCCCGGGTGCCTGCAACGGCGGGGCCAATCAGCGCAATGTCGGCGGCCTGCCGTATGGGCTGCTCGGTGTGTCCGCAACGGATGCCTGGGGCCGGCCCTGGATCTATGCCGTCAACGGTGCCTACACGGGGACCATCACATTGGGCACGCCGGCGAGCATCGCTGGCAATGGCAACCTCGAGGTCTGGGACGGTGCCGGCTGCGGTGGCACCCGTCAATTCGCTGCGCGGCTGCCGGCCATCGTCGTCTCCGAAGGCAAGAACCGGTACGGCGGCACACTGGAACCGGAGAACCGCGACAACGACCGCTGCTTCACGGACGCCGGCTACGTGCAGAGCACCGCCGGCTTCGACGATCTGCTGACCTGGGTCCCGCCCGGTGTGCTGTTCAGCCGCATGGTCGCAGCCGGGACGCTGCCCTGAGCCGGTTGAATTCAGTCAACCTGAAAAATCCACTGCAGCCACGGAAGCACACGGAAGATACGAAGATGAAACAGCGTCGCAAGGCGACGGCTCAGCACCTGGCAGGTGAGGAGGGCTGTTGGGTGAAGCAACTGATCTTGTCCATGTTTTCCCGTGGCAAATGCAGTTCTCAGGTTCAAAGATTTCTAAGCCGGTGCCGCTAACCCGCTACGCGGCGCGGCCACGGAAATACCACGCCCACCAACATGAGTCATTTCAGGGAAAGGGAGTACACAGCATGAACAAGCACCAATCCGGTTTCACCCTGGTGGAGATCGCCATCGTCCTGGTCATCATCGGCCTGCTGCTCGGCGGCGTGCTGAAGGGCCAGGAGATGATCGCGAACGCCAAATTCAAGAACCTGCAGAGCGACGTGCAATCCTATGCCGCGGCCATCTACAGCTTCCAGGATCGCTTCGGGGCCTTGCCAGGCGACATGACAACTGCCGCTGCCCGAACACAGGTGAACCCGGCGGCGCGCGGTGGTAATGGTAATGGGCGGGTCGACGGGAACACCTGTGCGACGGCGGCGGAGGAGTCCTGCCGGCTCTGGCAGCAGCTGCGCTATGCCAACCTGATCTCCGGCGACCCCACGCAGCAGGGTGCCAATGCCAACCCCAATCACGCCTACGGAGGTCGTGTGCAGGGCGCTTACAGTGGGACGCACGGCACACGGACCGGTATTTGGGTTGCATTGGAAAATGTTCCCGGCGATGTTGCCGCGCGCCTCGACCGTGAACTCGACGACGGCGTCGGCGGCACCGGCACCGTGTTCTGTGCTGGCGGCTGTGCTGGTGGAAACTACCCGGCGACCGGCGTCTTCGTGCAGTTGCGCGTAATGATCTGACCGACCACCCACCGCTTCGGCACGCATGACGGCCCGCCTCCGGCGGGCCGTCTGTTTTGTGCGCCACTGTGCGCAGCCAAGGCCACTGTGACCCGTACTTAAAAAGGAAGCGCCATCCCGCCCGGACACCGGCGAGCTCCTGAGAACCGCACGCCCGCCATCCATCGTCGGCTGGCCAAACGACCGCCCTACTCACCGCCGGGGCTGGCGTCCGATTCAGGTGCACAACCTCGTTGGACTGCGGGGCCCGTCAGGCCGATGCGTCCAGACCGAGCTCCTTGATCTTCCGCGTCAGCGTATTGCGCCCCCAGCCGAGCAGACGGGCGGCCGCGTGGCGACGACCGCCGGTATGCGCCAAGGCCACCTCGAGCAAAATGCGTTCGAACGTCGGGCTCGCGTGCGCCAGCAGCCCTTGCTCACCACGCGCAAGGGCCTGGCCCGCCCAGGTACGTAGCGCATCTTCCCAGGCTGCGTCGTCACCGATGGCGGCCACAGTGCCGGGCGCGCCGGCGATCCCGAGGAGTTCCGGTGGCAGATCCTGCAGGTGCACTTCGCGGCTGGCTGCCATCACCGTCAGCCAGCGACAGAGATTTTCGAGCTGGCGCACATTGCCCGGCCAGGGAAGCTGCGCCAGGGTCGCGGCGGCATCCGTCCGCAGGATTTTGGTTTCCACATTCAACTCCCGTGCGGCCCGCTCCAGAAAGAAGCGCAGTAGCAGCGGGATATCCTCGCGCCGCTCGCGCAGCGGCGGGATATGAATACGGATCACGTTGAGGCGGTGATAGAGGTCTTCGCGGAAGCGGCCCTCCTGCACCAGCTGCTCCAGATTCTGGTGGGTCGCGGCGATGATGCGCACGTCGACCCGGACGGGCATATGGCCGCCGACGCGGTAGAACTCGCCGTCGGCGAGCACCCGCAGCAGGCGGGTCTGCAATTCGGCCGGCATGTCGCCGATCTCGTCGAGGAACAGGCTGCCGCCGTCGGCCTGCTCGAAACGGCCGCTGCGGCGGTTCTGCGCGCCGGTGAAGGCGCCGCGCTCGTGGCCGAACAGTTCCGACTCCAGCAGGTCGCGCGGGATGGCCGCCATGTTCAGGGCGATGAAGGGTGCCTCCGTGCGCGGGCTGTGGCGGTGCAGGGCACGTGCGACCAGTTCCTTGCCGGTACCGGATTCGCCGTTGATGAGCACCGTGATGGTGGAGCGCGACAGGCGGCCGATGGCGCGGAACACCTCCTGCATGGCGGGCGCCTCACCGATGATCTCCGCCGGCGGAGTGAGTGCCTCGCGGTTGGCCTCCGCCTGTTGCCGGCGGCGCTGCTGCACGGCACGCCGTACCAGGGCGACGGCGTCGTCGATATCGAAGGGTTTGGGCAGGTATTCGAACGCGCCGCCTGCGTAGGCCGCGACGGCACTGTCCAGGTCGGAATGCGCCGTCATGATGATGACCGGCAGATCCGGGTACTGCCCCTGGATGTCGCGGAGCAGTTCGAGGCCGTCGACACCGGGCATGCGGATGTCGGTGAGCAGCGCGTCGGGGCGACCGCGCGCCAGGGCATCGAGCACACCGGTGGCGCCGGAGAAGCTGACGACCTCCATCCCGGCCTGCTGCAGCGCCTTCTCCAGCACCCAGCGTATGGACCGGTCATCGTCGATGACCCAGATCTTAGCGGCCTTCGTCATCCATGGGCTCCAGGGGCAGCAGGATGGTGAATTCGGTATGGCCCGGCCGGCTGGCGCACTCGATGATGCCGCCGTGCCGGTTGACCAGTGCCTGCGCGATCGACAGACCGAGGCCGACGCCTTCGGCATGGCCGGTCACCAGCGGATAGAACAGGGTTTCCTGCAATTCGGGTGGTACACCCGGTCCGTCGTCGATCACATCGACACGCGCCACCAGCTTGTGGCGGTGAGCGCCGATGGTGATCTGGCGCTGCGCCCGCGTGCGGATGAGGATCCGGCCGCTGCCGGCCAGTGCCTGCACGGCATTGCGGACGATGTTGAGCACCGCCTGGATCAGCTGTTCGCGGTCGGCCGGAAAGTCGGGGATGCTGGGGTCGTAATCGCGCGCCAGGTCCAGCCCGGGGTTGCCCTCGACGTCGACCAGCGTGCGCACGTGCTCGAGGACCTGGTGGATGTTGCAGCGACGGCGCTGCGGCACGTGGTTGGGGCCCAGCATACGATCGACCAGGGCACGCAGGCGGTCGGCCTCGGCCATGATGATATGGGTGTATTCCTTGAGCTCTTCCCGGTCGAGCTCGCGTTCCAGCAGCTGCGCCGCGCCGCGCAGGCCGCCGAGGGGGTTCTTGATCTCGTGGGCGAGGCCGCGCACCAGCTGGCGTGCCGCCTGATGCTGCTCCAGCAGACTTTCTTCCCGGGCGATACGCAGGTGACGATCGATCTGCACCAGCTCGACCAGCGCCTGTGAACCACCCTGCGGGTCTACCAGCGGCGTCACCGTACAGTCGACCATGATGTCCTGGCCAGACGGCGTATGCAGGTGCAACTCGCGCTCGGTGCAGGTTTGTCCGCCCTGCAGCGTCTGCTCGATCCTCCAGGCGAGTTCGTCGGCGCCCGGGACGACCTCGTCCAGCCGCCGACCGGCGGCCTGACGCGCGCTCACGGCAAGCAACATCTCCGCCGCCGGGTTGAGGTACTCCAGCCGCAGTGCCCCGCCGAACACCAGCACCGCCGTACTGAGACCCTCGAGGATGCGGTGTCCCTGGTGGCGCGGACTCTGGGGGCGAGCGTTCATACCGGGTCCATAGCAAGAAGCAAACCAACGGCCGGGGTGCCGGCCGGCCTGGGCATCGTGCTCGTCGCGAAGTCACTCAAAACAGGATGTTATGCGTGAACATAAAAATCGACTCAACCGTAGAAATATACGAAACTCGCTGAAATCCAATAGTTTGCTCAAGCGGCTACGGGGCCGCTGGCGGATGATGAGCGCCGGTATACCGCCTAGCCATGGTCCGTCCTTTACGTGTAGCTCCGTGGACGGATCTGACAACAAGCGGGGGCCGTGCGCGTCCGCGTACGACGGCCACGCACCATTATAGTGCACGACGGTGCGGCCGTTGCCGGACGAACGCGCAACTCAGGGTGCGGCGGAAGAGGGCGGGGAGAGGATGGAATGACGGAGCAGATGCACCGTGATGGACGGGCTGCGGGTCAGGACCGTGCCGCGGCTATCGACGATCTCGCCTTGCAGGCTGTGGCTGCCGCGATCGACATTCTCCAGCGTCAGGGTCGCGGACTTGCCCTCGGACACGGCCTTGCCGTCGAGGAGCACCACCAGGCGGTGGCCTGCACGGGTCTTGAGCGGGGGCTCGACGGCGAAGCTCAGGGTAATGGCGCCGCTGTTCTCGCGCAGCGTCGCGTCGTCGGTCGGCGCCAGCAGTTCGAAGCGTTCGTAGGCGGCCGGCGCCTGCGGCTCGACGGGCCGTGGAGTGATCGGTGCGACCTCGGGTGCGGAATAGGTCTGCGGGGGTGCGACATGCACCTCTTCGGCCCCGTCTTTCGGCGTATCGCTGAAATGTACCGTACCGTCGGCGTCCATCCATTTGTAGATCGCGGCCGACGCCAGCAGGGGAAGACCGGACAACAGCAGGAAGACGAGTGATTTGCGCATACCGTCAACATAAATCCGGACGTACGCGGATGCAATACCAATCCGGACGAAAGGGGCAGGCCGCAGGGCCGGAGAAAACGCCCCCGGCCCCGCGCCCTGGCATCACAGGCTGTAATACATGTCGAACTCGATCGGATGGGTGGTCATACGGATACGCGTAACCTCGTGCATCTTCAAGGCGATATAGCTGTCGATCACGTCATCCGTGAACACGCCACCGGCCTTGAGGAACGCGCGGTCGGCGTCCAGGGCATCCAGCGCCTGATCCAGGGCATGACAGACCTGCGGGATCTTCTTTTCCTCTTCCGGCGGCAGGTCGTAGAGGTCCTTGTCCATGGCGTCGCCGGGGTGGAGCTTGTTCTGGATACCGTCCAGACCGGCCATCATCATGGCCGTGAAGGCCAGGTATGGGTTGGCGGTCGAATCCGGGAAACGCACCTCGACACGCCGCCCCTTCGGATTGGACACGAACGGGATGCGGATCGATGCAGAGCGGTTGCGGGCGGAATAGGCCAGCATCACCGGCGCCTCGAAACCGGGGACCAGGCGCTTGTAGGAGTTGGTCGACGGGTTGGTGAAGGCGTTCAAGGCGCGGGCATGCTTGATGATGCCGCCGATGTAATACAGCGCCAATTCGGACAGGCCGCCGTACTTGTTGCCGGCGAACAGGTTCTTGCCGGCCTTGGCGAGCGACAGATGCACGTGCATCCCGCTGCCATTGTCGCCGACCAGGGGTTTGGGCATGAAGGTCGCGGTCTTGCCGTAGGCATGGGCGACATTCTGGATCACGTATTTCAGGATCTGTACCTCATCGGCCTTCTTCACCAGGGTGCCGAACGTCACGCCGATCTCGCACTGGCCCGCGGTCGCGACCTCATGGTGATGCACCTCGACGCCCACCCCCATCTCTTCCAGGGCCAGGCACATGGCACCGCGCAGGTCGTGCAGCGAATCGACCGGCGGGACCGGAAAATACCCCCCCTTGACGGTCGGGCGGTGACCCATGTTGCCGTCTTCGTAGACGCGCTCGGTGTTCCACGAGGCCTCGCTGGAATCGACCTTGCAGAACGATCCGCTGATGCTCGAACCCCAGCGCACGTCATCGAAGATGAAGAATTCGTTCTCCGGACCGAAGTAGGCGGTATCGGCAATACCGGTCGATTTCAGATAGGCCTCGGCGCGCCGCGCGAGCGAACGCGGATCGCGCTCGTAACCCTTCATGGTATTGGGTTCGAGGATGTCGCAGCGGATAATCAGGGTGGACTCATCGGAGAACGGGTCCATGACACCGGTGGCGGGGTCCGGCATGAGCACCATGTCGGATTCGTTGATCCCTTTCCAGCCGGCGATACTGGAGCCATCGAACATCTTGCCGTCCTTGAAGAAGCCGGCGTCCACGGTGCCCGACGGCACGGTCACGTGCTGCTCTTTGCCCTTGGTATCGGTGAAGCGCAGGTCGACGAACTTGGCGCCATTGTCCTTGATGAGTTTCTGTACCTTGGCTGCGGTCATGGGGTTTTTCTCCAACGCGGTAATGATTCAATCGCTGTATGTACGGTGTGTTTTTCGGGACGCCCGGGGCAGTGCCAACAGCCGGCCCAACGTTGCGTGGGTGAAGGCAGGAAGCATGCCACGGAAATAAATGATTATAATTCAGTGGCTTGTCAAAGATGCCTCACAGTCGTACGCGGCTGACGCACCAAAATAGTGCGCGGTGGCCAACACTTGCATCGGATTGGTGCGGTCACTGGAAGAGCAACTTCACCGCACCGATCTCGGCCAGCGACCCGGTGGCACGCCGGAACGCCTCCGTCAGGGCTCGCGCCGCCGCACGGTCGGCGACACATTCTAAGGGCAGGGTGATGTCGACGTGAATCCGGCCATCGAGATAATGCAGGGTGACGTCCTCGATGGCGGCCGCCTCGGGGAGCGCCTCCCAACACCCGCGCAGCCGCTGGAGGATCTCGTCGCGCAGGGGCAGATGATCGCTGGGCGAGCTGGTCTCGTCGTCCTCCGGATCGATATGCACCGTGACGTCGGCGACCCCCTCGATATGCGCGATCAGCGCTTCGCGCGCCTTCTCGCCGATGCGGTGCCCCTCGGACACGCTCAGCGTCGGGGCCACCTGGATATGCACGTCGACCAGCGCGTCGCCACCGCTCTTGCGCGTCCGCAGGGTGTGCGCCCGGCGCACGCCGTTGACCTGCAGGATCTCATTGTGGATCTGCTCGACGACCTCGGCATCCAGCGCCGTGTCGATCAGCTCGCGCAGGCTCTGCCAGATCAGCGTCCAGCTGATCTTGATGATCATCAGCGCCACGCCGACCGCGGCCAGGGCATCGAGATAGGGCACACCCAGCAACGTACCGGCCACGCCGATCAGCACGATGACCGAGGAGATGGCGTCACTGCGGTGATCCCAGGCATTGCCGCGCAACATGTTGGAGCGCAGTTTACGTGCGGCCTTGATGGTATAGCGGTACAGCAACTCCTTGACGAGGATCGACACCGCCGCGACCGCGAGGGCCGCGACGGTGGGGTGCAGCAGTCGCGCCGGCTCGAGCAGGCGCTGGGCGGCATCGTAGGCGATACCGATGGCGAACGCGCCGAGGATCGCCCCCTGGACGATGCCGAAGACGGTCTCGATGCGCCCGTGTCCGTAAGGGTGGTCTTCGTCGGCGTCGCGGCTCGCATGCTTGGCGGCGAACAGCAGCAGGAAGTCGCTGGCCAGATCGGAGAGTGAATGCAGACCGTCGGCGATCAACGCCTGTGAATGGGCGAGATAGCCAAACGCCAGTTTAAGGGTCGCCAGCGCGGCATTGATCCAGGCACCCACGATGGTGACGCGGCGGATCTCCCGGTAACGCTGGTGGCCCGCCCCGTCGTTGTGGGTGGACCCGACCCGGGCTTCCGCGGCCACGCCTCAGGACTCCCCGGCCGCGACTTCAACGGTGATGGTGATGTCCCGTCCCTGCTGCACGATGTCGCCTACACCATGGCCGTGGATGCGGCACCAGGTCGGGATGTCGTGCAGGGCACCGGGATCGGTGCAGTGTACGCGCAGGCGATCCCCGGGCTGGAGTTGGCGGATGGCATCCTGGGTACGGATGACCGGCAGCGGGCACAACAGATTGCGAGCGTCGAGTTCGTGCTCGCTCATACGTACCAGGCCTGCGGCACGTCGGCGGGTGACAGCGGCGTGACCGCGACGATGCGGCTGTCGCCCTGCAGATCGGTGATACGTACCCGCACCTGCTCGGCATCGCGGCCCTTACCGTAGCGACACACCAGCCGCGCGGCGAGCTCCAGATCGGCGGCGTCCGCCTGGCCGTCGACCAGCGCCAGCGGGCCTTCGAAGTCCACGGCGTGCAGGTGTACGAACTGCTTGCGATAGCCTTCGAGGAAATGATTTTCGCCCTCTTCACGCCCGATGATGAGTTTGAAGTTGGGGCGTGGCCGCAGATGACGGCCGACCTTCAGCAGCATGATGTCGTCCAGCTCGTAGCGGCGTTCGCCGCGGGCGGCCCACAGATCGGTGAGCTTCACTGCATACTGCTCGTCGGTGAGAAAGCAGCAACCCCCGGCCGGCTGTGCATACTCGGTGAAGCCGAACTGCGCGGCCAGCGCCATCTGCGGCTTGCGCGAGCGGCCGCTGAACCCGTACAGCTGCCCACGGTCGATCCAGCCCTCGCGCTCCGGCAGCGTCGGCGGCAGATTCTGTGCGCACAACGGCCGCAGCAGACGATCCTCGGCGCCGGACTCGCGCGCCACCACGGGCATAGTGTCCTTGCGCTGCGACATGGGGCGCTGGCCGATCACCTCGCCGGTGATGATGAAGTCGAAGCCGTGTGCATCGATCCATTCGAGCGCCTTGCCCACCATGAAGATCTTGCAGTCCAGGCAGGGATTGAGGTGGGCACCGTAGCCATGCCTGGGATTGAGCACGACATCCTTGTACTCCTCGATGACATCGACGATGTGCAGCTTGATACCCAGCTGCTCGGCGACCCACAGGGCATTGTTGCGCTTGGGTTTGGCGGCGTCCTGACGGCGGATGGCATGGGTATGCCCCTCGACACAGAAGCCGGTGAAGAAATTGATACCCTCGACGTGGATGCCCTGCTCCAGCATCACCTTGGCCGCGAGCATGGAATCGAGGCCGCCGGAGATCAGCGCCACTGCCTTGCGTTTGTCGGTCATGCCGCTCACCTGGGAAAAACAGGGCCCTAGTGTAGCCCAAAGCGGCCGTCGAGGGCAGGCGCCGCCGCTCCAGGTGCTCGACCAGAAGCGGCTGATCTAGTGGGGTTTTTCGGGATCGATCGGAGCGTTCACCGGGGTTGCGTCGGTGACCCTGCGGAGCCCGCGCAGGGCGCCCGGACTACCCGTATCGGCCCACAGTTCGAGGCTCTGCAACGGTGCCAGCGGCGGCGGTCCGTCCAGTGGCCGCATCGCCTGCAGCACATCCATCAGCGCCACGAAGCCCTCGCAGAGCTGCTGATAGACCTCCGCGCCGGCGTGGCGCAGGCGCTCGGCCAGCGTCCCATAGGCACCGCGGCCGAGGTCGACGTAATAGGACACCCGCACCAGGCGGCGCTCAGCATGTCGCGGATACAGGCCCGAGTACAACAGACACTGGTCGCCGACGTCGCGCAGCTGGGCCTCCTGGAGCTGGCCGCTTTCGCTGAGCCCGTGCAGATACTCGATGGCCATGGCGCGACCGGCGATGTCGGGACGGGCGATGAAGCGCATGAGCAGGAAGACGAGGTAGCTCTCCAGGGTCTCGTCGAGCTGCAGGTTCGCGGCCGACTCGGCCTCACTGACCAGGGCGTGCCACTGGGCGGTGGATGTGGGCTCCAGGATCAACTGACGCATACAAACCTCCTGTGGTTGCAGGCTTAGCGGCCTTGCGCCGCGGCCGCTTGATGTCCGGTCGTGCAACCGGACCGGCAGGCGATTCCACTGCACATTCTTGCATGCACATTCCACACCACCACCGCCGGTGCCCCAACCGCCGGTGCGCGACGCACCAGCATCACCTGCCCGGTTGTCAGACCCGGGGCCACGGCCTAACATCCATCGGGGCTTGCATTTCCGACCTGTCCGTTACATGAGAACGGCGAGCGGAGGGGCCGCAATGAGACCCGAAAATACTAAAACTATGGAGGAGTGAGTCATGAAAAAAGTTTCGTGGGGTGTCGCCGTGGCGGCACTGTTGCTGTCCTCGGCTGCACCGGCAGCGGATCGCTTCATCGGCGTGGGCATCGGCTCGACGGACATCGACGATTCCACCACCATCGCGGGCACCCGCGTGGCCATGGACGATACCGCCCTCGGCTGGAAGGTCTACGGCGGCATGATGCTGACCAGGAACTTCGGCTTCGAGGCCGGCTGGGTCGATCTGGGCGACATGAACCACGGCGGCGTCGACCTGGAGACCGAGGGCTTTATGGTCGCCGGCATCGCGGCCCTGCCGGTAGGTAAAAGCCTCAACCTCTATGCCAAGGCCGGCGTGTTCTTCTGGGATCAGGACATCAACACCGTCAGCTACGACGGCGAGGATCTGATGTACGGCATCGGCGCGCGCGTCCGCTTCATGGATCAGTTTCACGCACGCATCGAGTATGAGGTCTTCGATACCAGGATCGAGAGCAGCCTGATTTCGGTGGGTGTGGGCCTGCAGTTCTGACCCCTCTGTGGTTCCGGTCCGGGAGACAGATTCTAAATCTGTCTCCCTTCCTCCCTACCCGCTTACCTCCCGTCACCCGACCGGCTATACTGCCGGCTTCTCGAGCTTAAGCAGTTGATTCATGTCGATGTCTGCGGACACCCAGGGCGTCGCCGCCGGGCGCGATACGAGTACCTTCCAGGGCCTCATCCTGGCGCTCCAGGAGTACTGGGCCGCGCACGGCTGCGTCATCCTGCAACCACTTGATTTGGAAGTCGGCGCCGGGACCTTTCACCCCGCGACCTTCCTGCGTGCCATCGGGCCCGAGCCCTGGCGCACGGCCTATGTGCAGCCCTCGCGCCGCCCCACCGACGGGCGCTACGGTGAGAACCCGAACCGGCTGCAGCACTACTATCAATTCCAGGTGATCCTCAAGCCCTCACCGCTGGAGATCCAGGAGCTGTATCTCGACTCGCTCCGCGGCCTGGGCATCGACCCGCTGGTGCACGACATCCGCTTCGTCGAGGACAACTGGGAATCGCCGACACTCGGCGCCTGGGGCCTGGGCTGGGAGGTGTGGCTGAACGGCATGGAGGTCACCCAGTTCACCTATTTCCAGCAGGTCGGCGGGCTCGACTGCCGGCCCGTGACGGGTGAGATCACCTACGGCCTGGAGCGCATCGCCATGTACCTGCAAGGCGTGGAGAGCGTCTTCGACCTGGTGTGGACGCGCGGCCCGCAGGGGGACGTCACCTATGGCGATGTCTTCCACCAGAACGAGGTCGAGATGTCGGCCTACAACTTCGAACACGCACCGGTCGAGGAACTGTCCCGCTGGTTCGACGTATGCGAGGCGCAGAGCCAGAAGCTCATCGAGATCGGCCTGCCGCTGCCCGCCTATGAGATGGTGCTGAAGGCCTCGCACAGCTTCAATCTGCTGGATGCACGCAGCGCGATCTCGGTGACCGAACGCCAGCGCTACCTGCTGCGCGTGCGCACCCTCGCGCGCGCCTGCGCCCAGGCCTATTACGATGCCCGCGAGGCACTCGGCTTCCCGCTGTGCCCGCGGGAGGGCGCGGCATGACCCGCGACCTGCTGATCGAGATCGGCACCGAGGAACTGCCGCCCAAGGCGCTCGCACGCCTGAGCCAGGCCTTCACCGGTGGCGTATGCACAGGCCTCGAACAGGCCAAACTCGCCTTCGGCGACGTGCACAGCTATGCCGCGCCGCGGCGGCTGGCGGTCTGGATCGAGGCCGTCGCGACGACCCAGGCCGACCGCGAGCAGCTGCGCCGGGGGCCGGCGCTGGCGGCCGCCTTCGATGCCGCGGGCAATCCCACACCGGGTGCGCAGGGCTTCGCACGCTCCTGCGGCGTCGGCGTCGAGCAACTGGAGAAGCTGGAGACGGACAAGGGCACCTGGCTGGTCCATCGCGGTATCGAACGCGGGCACACCACCGCCGACCTCATTCCGACGATCGTCGCGCAGGCACTCGCCCAGCTGCCGATCCCGAAGCGCATGCGCTGGGGCAGCGGTACGGCGGAATTCGTCCGGCCGGTACACTGGGTCGTGCTGCTGTTCGGCGACGCGGTCATCGATGCCGAGATCCTCGGCGTGAAGAGCGGCCGCGAGACGCGGGGACACCGTTTCCATCACCCCGCACCGATCTATATCGGTGAACCGGCCGCCTATGCGCCGCTGCTGCAGACCGAGGGCCGGGTACTGGCCGACTTCGCCGCACGCCGCGCGGCGATCCGCGAGCAGGTGATCGAGGCCGGCGTCGCCGCCGGCGGGCGCGCCCTGATCGACGCGGCGCTGCTCGACGAGGTCACGGCGCTGGTCGAGTGGCCGGTCGCGGTGATCGGCGACTTCGAGACACGCTTCCTCGAGGTACCCGCGGAGGCGCTGGTCTCGACCATGCAGGACAACCAGAAATACTTCCCCGTCGTCGACGCGCACGGCCGGCTGCTGCCGCATTTCATCACGGTGGCCAACATCGTCAGCCGCGATCCCGCGCAGGTGAAGGCCGGCAACGAACGCGTGGTGCGCCCGCGCCTGACCGATGCGGCCTTCTTCTGGAATCAGGACCGCAAGCAGCGCCTGGACGCACGCATCGACCGGCTCGGCACCATGGTGTTCCAGAGCCGGCTCGGCACCCTGCTCGACAAACAGAAGCGCGTCGCGCGACTCGCCGCGCACATCGCGACCGCGCTCGGTGCCGATGCGCAGCTGGCGGAGCGTGCCGCCATGCTCGCCAAATGCGACCTGCTCACCCAGATGGTGTTCGAGTTCCCCGAACTGCAAGGCGTGATGGGCCGCTACTACGCGCAGCACGACGGTGAACCCGGGGAGGTCGCGCAGGCCATCGACGAACAATACCGCCCGCGCTTCGCCGGCGACGCGCTGCCCGAGGCCCCGACCGGCCAGGCGCTGGCGATCGCCGATCGCCTCGATACGCTGGTCGGCATCTTCGCCATCGGCCAGCCGC
>Ga0172382_10001610_pt1 | contig 40071 bp, 32 predicted proteins | sample Leawel138RmetaG_FD_122245 | JGI IMG/M metagenome (GOLD analysis project Ga0172382, IMG submission 122245) | Leachate microbial communities from a municipal landfill in Southern Ontario, Canada - Leachate well 138R metaG | ecosystem: Engineered > Solid waste > Landfill > Unclassified | place... | reverse complement strand
GCGGTCAAGGAGGGCGAAAGCATGACCGCGCCGCTGGCGGCCTGCAAAGTTTTCCCGCCGATGGTGATTTCGATGGTGGAGGTGGGCGAGGAGACGGGCGCGCTGCCGGACATGCTGATACGTGTCGCGAACACGTACGACGACGAAGTGGACAATGCGGTGGCGGGGTTGACCTCGGTCATTGAGCCGCTGATGATCATCATTCTGGCGGTGGTCGTCGGCACGATCGTGATCGCGATGTTCATGCCCATGATCCAGATCATCGGAACCCTCGGTTCCCAGGCGTAAGGGGGATGCGGGTTACAGGTTTCTGGTTCCGGGTTTATGGTTTCAGGTAGGGACGGTTCCCCGAACCGTCCGAAACTGCCCGTGAATGAACGAGGGTGTAACGTGTGGAGAGATTAAGATTAAGATTAAGAGTATGATTATGAAAGTAGCCGTCACCTCCTAATCGTAATCTTGCCCGTAATCGTAATCCGCTCAAGTTATAGCGGCAGAAAGAGCTTATTATGCGGAATGTGAAAAACAGTGCGGGATTTATGGACGTGATCCGGCGACTTTCCGTCCCCCGTCTCCCGTCCCCCGCCTTCACCCTGATCGAGCTGATGGTGGTGATTGCGGTCATCGGCATCCTGATCGCCGGCGTGTTCCGCCTGGTCAGTGCGGCGGGCACGGGCAACAAAAAGGCGGAGACCATTGCGCGGCTTGAGCGGGTGCAGAACGCCCTCTCCGGCTTTTACGCGGAGTTCGGCACCTATCCGCCTGTGCCCCAGCACGGCTCGCCGGACCCGTATGTGGAAGAGGCGGGACGAGGCGGTCTCCGCGGAACCACCGGGACAGGAGGAATTGACGCAGCGCTCCGAATTGTTCGGTGTCAGCCAGTTGGAGAATCACGCCCGGTTCCTGGCATCCAAGCATGAACACGAATCCGGCCGGGGCGGAGAACTGCTGTTGCAGAAACTGGTGAAAAAGGAGACGGGTATCCGCCTCTGTCATCAGGTCATCGCCGAGAGCGTTCGCCAGGGACATCGTATCGGGCCCGCGGCGGAATGGCTGCTGGATAACTTCTACCTGATCCAGGAACAGATCGAATTGGCACAGGCACACCTGTCCTCAGGTTACAGCCGGGGACTGCCCCGCCTGAGCGCCGGCCCACGACGTGGATGCCCCCGCGTCTACGATATCGTTATGGAACTGGTTCGGCACACAGACGGCCAGGTGGGACACGAAAACCTGAGTCGCTTCATCAACGCCTACCAGGAAAGACACCCCCTGACACTGGGTGAACTGTGGGCGGTACCGATCATCTTGCGCCTGTCCCTGATCGAAAAACTGCACCTCGTAGCCCAGCGGATCGTGTGGCGGCAAAGCCAGCGTGACGCGGCGCTGCATTGGGCCAATCGCTTTCTGAAGGTGGTTGAAACGAATCCCCGGATGTTTGTCACGGCATTGGGCGACTTCGTGCGTGCGTCCCCTCCCCTGACCCAGCCCTTTATTTCCGAGCTGGTAACGAACATCGATGGCGTAAACCCCGCCCTCGGACTGGCGCTCAACTGGCTGGAACAGGAACTCTTTGAGGGCGGACAGAGCATCGAACGTGTCCAGCAGAGCGAGAACCAGGCGCAGGCCGCCGATCTGGTTACCACCAGCAACTGCATCACGAGCATGCGCACGATAGGCGCCATCAACTGGGAGGGTTTCGTCGAAGCGGCCAGCGCGATCGAGGCAATCCTTCTGCGTGATCCAGCGGGTGTCTATCCTCAAATGGACTTCCGTTCACGGAACCGTTATAGGACGAGGGTTGAAAAACTCGCGCGCGACAGCCGCAAGTCCGAGCCCGACGTGGCCGAAACGGCGGTGATTCTGGCGGCGGAGCGCCGCCAGGCCAACGCGGACCGTCGCGAAAGCCATGTAGGCTACTTTCTATTGGATGCCGGTCTCTATGAATTGGAAACCCGCATCGGTCGCCAACTTTCGCCGTACCGTCGGTTCATCCGCTGGTTGGGAGAGCATAGCCTGGTTTTTTACCTGACTTCGGCGGTCATGATGACACTGGCAATGACGGCCGTTCCGCTGGCCGGTCTTCGCGGGGCCGGACCCGGCTGGATCGTCACTCTCTGGGTGATCGCTGCGCTCCTGGTTACTTCCCGGCCTGCCCTCGGTTTGATCAACTGGATCACCACGCTTTTCGTTCCGTCCCGTTTCCTGCCGGGCCTCGATTTTTCCAAGGGTATTCCCTCCGAACATCGAACCATCGTGGTGGTACCGACCATGCTAGCTCCGCCGGCAGAGACTGCCCGATTGCTGGAAGATCTCGAGATCCGCTATCTGGGCAACAAATCCCCGAACCTGTTGTTCGGCCTGCTGACGGATTTCCCCGACTCCGACAGCGAAAACCTTCCCACGGACCCCGAATGGGTCGAAGCGGCCGTCCATGGCATCAGGAAACTGAATGCACGCCATGCGCAAAAAGGAGAGGCGATATTCTTCCTCCTGAATCGTCCACGCCGATGGAACCCGGGAGAAGGGAAATGGATGGGCCACGAGCGCAAGCGCGGGAAGCTCGAGGATTTCAACCGTCTGGTGGTCGAGGGGCGCACAGAAGCTTTTTCCACCGTCGAGGGTGATCCCGAAGTGCTTCGTTCCGTGCGCTACGCCATTACACTGGACACGGATACGGAACTGCCTCCGGGCTCGGCCCGTCGGTTGGCGGGTACGATGGCGCATCTGCTGAATCGTCCCCACCTCGATCCGGTCCGCCGCCTGGTGACCCGCGGTTACGCGATTCTCCAGCCCCGTATTTCTGTCAGCCTGACTTCAGCGCACCGATCGATCTTTGCCCGGATCCGCTCCGGTGAAACGGGCATCAATCCCTACACGCAGGAAATCGCCAGCGTCTACCCGGATCTTTTTGGATTGGGTCAGTTTGTCGGTAAAGGCATTTATGACATACGCACCTTCCATGCGGCCACGGGTGGACGTTTCCCCGATAACCTCATCCTGAGTCATGACCTGATCGAGGGATGCCACGCCCGTTGCGGGTTTATCAGCAACGTGGAGTTGATCGAAAGCGAACCCTCGAGGGTTACTGTGGATGGGCACCGACGTCATCGCTGGGTTCGGGGCGACTGGCAGATCGCGGGGTGGCTGTTTTCCCGAATTCCGGGACCTCACGGTCGCCGGGCGCGCAATCCCCTGAACGGGCTGGCCAGGTGGATGATTTTCGATAACCTGCGGCGCAGCCTGGTTCCGGCCGCCCTTCTTCTGGCACTCCTTTCGGCAGGTCATGCCTGGACAACGGGCGCGACACAACGTATTGCCATCCTCCTGGGAATCTACTTCTTTCCGCAGGGTCTGCAAACGCTGCGGGGGTTTCTGTTAAAGGGAAAAGAGGTCCCCCTTTTCGTTCACCTGCGGGCCCTTGCGACGAGAGAAGGGCGTCAATGGGGCGTTGAACTTCTGGATCTGGCGCTCCTTCCCTATCAGGCCTGGGTGAACCTGGACGCCATTGCCCGGGTGTTCTGGCGCCTGCGGGTACGGCGGCGACTCCTTGAATGGAAGACGGTCAGTCACAGTGAACGAACGGCGCGGACTTCCTTCGGGGGTATCGTCCGTGAAATGTGGGCGGCCCCGGTCCTTGCGGTGGCTGGTGCAACACCCATGTTGACAGGGGTCATGCCAGCCAACGCCCTGCTCCTCGCGCTGACGGGATTGTGGTTCATGTCCCCTGCCATAGCATGGTTCGTCAGCCGCGCCCCTGCAAAGCCCCATCCACCGTTGAATGCCGCTCAGATCACATTCATTCGCCGACTGGCCCGACATACCTGGGCTTACTTCGATCACTTTGTGGGAGAGGGCACCCACTGGCTCCCACCCGACAATTTCCAGGAAAGCCCGTTGCCGGCGCTCGCGCAGCGGACTTCGCCAACCAACATCGGAATGGGCATGGCCAGCGACCTGGCCGCCTGTGATTTCGGCTATCTCTCGCCCGGACGCTTCCTGTTTCGCATGACCCGCACCCTGGACACGCTTGAACGGATGGAACGGTATCGAGGGCATTTCTACAACTGGTACGACACCAGCAATCTGAAACCGCTGCATCCGCTTTACATTTCCTCGGTGGACAGCGGAAATTTCGCGGCAATGCTGATTGTCGTCAACCAGGGTTTGAAGGAAATGGCACACAGCCCTCTCCTGCCTGCACGGTGGCAGGAGGGACTTGAGGACACGGCCGGCATCCTGATGCAGACAATCGAATCGGCCCGGCGGCGTCCGGAATGCCTGATTCCTTCAGATAAGTTGAAGGCGGCGTCCGCCCGGATCACGAAACGAACCAAGTCGCTCCGCGCCGCCTCATCATCGATGCACGGTATTCTTCGGGAACTGGAGACCTTCGCGGGTCAGGCCAAAAATCTGGCCGACGCCCTGGAGGCGGATGAATCGCTTGCCTTCTGGTGCGAGGCTCTCCAGAGGCAGTGCGCCGACTTTGCCGGGGAAATCCGCTACTTCAACCCATGGACCGACGCGACGCCTCCCCACTTCCTGGCGAAGGAACACGCCGGTCTCGATGCCTCGCTTTGGGAGGAATTGCTGCGGGAAACCGGATATGGCGCTACCATGGACTCCCTGGCCACCCTGGTTCAGCGCTGGGAACCGCGCCTGTTACAAGAATCGGACGAGGATTTATCCCGCCGCTGGATCGAGTGGCTGACCCTCGTCAGTGCACGGGCCTCACAGCGTATTTCAGACCTCAATGCCGCCGCGGCACGGTGCACCGAGTTCAGCGAGCATGATCTGGATTTCCTTTACGATGCCGACCGTCATCAGCTCTCCATCGGTTACAACCTCGAAGCCCACACCCTGGATCCAGGCTTCTATGACCTGATGGCATCGGAAAGCCGTCTCGGAAGCTATGTCGGCGTGGCCCGAGGGCAGTTGTCCCTGGAGCATTGGTTTCATCTCGGAAGGCGCCTTGCCCCTGGGGAGGACCCTCCCGTACTGGCTTCCTGGAGCGGCTCCATGTTTGAGTACCTGATGCCGATGCTCGTAATGCCGGTTTACGAGGACACCCTCCTGGATGCGACCTGCAAAGGTGCGGTAAAGCGTCAGATTCGCTACGGCCGACAGACAGGCACCCCCTGGGGCATTTCCGAATCGGGGTACAACCAGTTGGACTCCAGCCAAGTTTACCAGTACCGGGCTTTCGGTGTCCCCATGCTCGGCATGAAACGCGGCCTGGCCGATGACCTTGTCATCGCGCCTTATGCCAGCACCATGGCCTTGATGGTCGAACCGGTCGAGGCAGTGCGTAACCTCCAGCGCCTAGTCGGTGACGGGATGCACGGTCGTTTCGGTCTGTACGAGGCCGTGGACTACACACCCGCCCGCGTACGCGCCGATGAACCCTTCTCCATCGTGTACTCCTGGATGGCGCATCACAACGGGATGAGCCTGTTGGCGTTCGACCACTTTCTCCACGATCAACCGATGCAGCGCCGCTTCATGGCCGATCCGCAGATGAAATCCGCCACCCTGCTCCTGCAGGAACGGATCCCTCTTGCGCGTCCACGAATGCACCCAATGACTGCTGTAGCGGAGACCGTTGATTTCCACGCTCCTGAAGTCCTTGAATCGATCTCTCGCTCATTTGACACCCCGGAGACTCCCGTTCCGGAAGTGCATCTCCTGTCCAACGGTCGCTACCATGTCATGATTACCAACGGGGGAAGTGGAGTCAGCCGATGGCAGGGGCTTGACCTGACCCGCTGGCGCGAGGATTCCGCCCAGAACATCCACGGTTTCTACTTCTATCTGCAAGAAGTAAGCACCGGGAAGGTCTGGTCGCCCACAGCCCGGCCCCTGGACCACGATTTTGATCGCTATGAATCCGTCTTTTCCCAAGGGGGCGCGCAGTTCCAATCCGTGGCCCACCAGTTCCAGAGCCATCTCCAGGTAGCGGTCTGCCCTGAAGATGACGTGGAACTGCGACAGCTCACCCTGACCAATCTCTCCCGCCGTCCGCGGACGATCGAAATCACCAGTTACAGTGAACCTGTGCTGCTTGCCGGACGTGCCGAAGCGGCGCACCCCGCGTTCCACAAGCTCTTTGTCACCGCGATGCCCCTTCCCGGCAAGGGGGCCCTCCTGTTCAGCCGTCGCCCCTCGTCAGCGGATGAACAGCCCCCATGGATGTTTCATTTTCTTGGCGTGGAAGGAGGTCTCGTCCTGCGAGGGCCTTCCTACGAAACCGACCGCGTGGCGTTCATCGGTAGAAACCGTTCGACACGCAATCCGACCGCCCTGGATCAACCCGGTCCCCTCCCCAACAAGGCAGGGTTTGTCCTCGATCCTGTTGCGGCTGTTCGTTATCGTGTCCGTATCGAGCCAGGACACTCAGTTCGGGTCAACGCCTTCCTCGGAGTTGCCCCCACACGGAATGCAGCCGAAATCTATGTGGACCGCTGTCTCGACCCAAACATGAGCGAGCGCGTGTTCTCACTCTCCTGGACACGCAGCCAGGTGCTCCTGCATCAGTTACGCATCAGCGAGGCGGACGCTCAACGATACGGTCAATTGGCCGGCTCGCTGTTCTTCGCCGGTCCTCACCGCCGTGGTCGCGCCGGCACCATCGCAGCCAACAGGAAGAACCAGGCAGCCCTCTGGAGCTACGGTATTTCCGGCGACCGCCCCATCGTCCTGCTCTCCATTACGGATATCGCCAACCTGGATCTCGTCCGCAGCCTGGTGCAGGCCCATGGCTATTGGCGACAGAAGGGGCTTGAAACGGACCTGGTTATCCTGTCCGAGGCCTTTTCAGGGTACCGTCAGGATCTGCTTGACGCCATCATCGGTCTGGTGCAGGCCGGTACGGAAGGCAAGCTCCTTGACCAGCCGGGCGGCATTTTTCTGCGCAACATCGACCAGGTGGCTGAAGATGACCGGACTCTTTTCCAGGCTGTTGCCCGACTGGTGTTCAGCGACAGGTACGGTGCCCTGGAAGACCAAATAGAACGCCGCGTCGTCCCCGAGGTGGATATTCCAGCACTGGAGCCCAAGCGCCAAAACGAGAAGGCGGGCCTTACGCCTCCCCTCCCCATGAGGGAATTGACATTTTTCAATGGCCTCGGAGGCTTCACCCGTGACGGCCGCGAATACGTCATTCAGTTGAATGCCGGTGAGAGCACTCCCGCCCCCTGGGTCAACGTCCTTGCCAACCCCTTCTTCGGCAGCGTCGTCAGCGAGTCCGGCAGCGCCTCGACCTGGAGCGAAAATGCCCACCAGTTCCGGCTGACGCCGTGGCATAACGACCCTGTCGAGAATCCGGGTGGTGAAACGTTTTACATCCGGGATGAGGAAACGGGCCATTTCTGGTCCCCCATGCCTGCCCCCGTATTTGCCAAGGCCCCCTGCATCTGCCGTCACGGACATGGCTACACCGTCTTCGAGCAGGCTTATTCGGGACTCTTCTCTGAAACGACCGTCTATGTCGCCACCGATGCCCCCTTGAAGTTCACGACCATCACGATACGCAACAACACCGGGCGTCTCCGGCATGTGTCCATCACCGGGTATTGTGAATGGGTGCTGGGAGAACAACGGGACCTCAACGCAATGCATGTGGTCACCTACCTCGATACGCAAAGTGGGGCCATTTTCGCCCGGAATGCTTTCAATGTCGATTTTACCGACCGCCTCGCATTTTTTCATTGCAGCAGCCAGGAACGCGCCCTGACGGCGGATCGAACGGAGTTCATCGGCCGGAACGGGTCCCTTGCCGAACCCGCCGCGCTTCGACGCCAACGCCTTTCAAACCGTGTCGGTGCCGGAATGGATCCCTGCGCCGCTATACAGACCTGGTTTGAAATAGCACCCGGTGAGCAGATCGAGGTCGTATTCTGTCTGGGGTCATCAGGAACTGAGGACGAGGCCCGTGCCTGGCTCCGCCATCAGGGCGGTACGAACGGCGCCCGCCAGGCTCTGGAGAAGGTGTGGGCTTCTTGGCAACACCAACTCGGCGGCATCCACGTCGAAACACCGGATGCTTCCGTGAATGTCCTCGTCAACCACTGGCTGTTATACCAGACCCTTTCCTCGCGCTTCTGGGGTCGCTCCGGGTTTTACCAGTCCGGCGGCGCCTACGGTTTCCGAGATCAGTTGCAGGATTCCCTGGCTTTCCTCTACGAGTGCCCGTGGCTGACCCGCGATCACCTGTTGCTCAGCGCCTCCCGTCAGTTTCAGGAAGGGGACGTACAGCACTGGTGGCATCCGCCTACAGGCCGAGGCGTGCGTACCCGCATTTCTGACGATCTGCTGTGGCTCCCTCTGGTCCTGTGTCGTTACGTCGCAGTCACCGGAGACACAGGCATACTAGACGAAACCCGTCCCTTTCTCGACGCCCGGCCTCCAGGGGAAAACGAGGAATCTGTTTACGACGAATCCCGTGTGACCGAAGAGACCGCTTCGCTTTATGAACATGCGGCGCGTGCCATCCGACTTGCCCTGCGTTTCGGCAGCCACGGACTACCCCTGATAGGGTCCGGTGACTGGAATGACGGAATGAACCGTATCGGTCGAGAAGGACGCGGTGAAAGTGTCTGGCTGGGCTTCTTTCTGCTTAAGATCCTCCGTGAATTCGCCCCTCTGGCTGCCCGGTATGGGGACAAGGCCTTTGCCGCTACCTGTGAAGAGGAAGCAAAAAAGCTTGTGACACAGCTGGACCTGCATGCCTGGGATGGCCAATGGTATCTGCGCGCCTTTTTCGATGACGGAACCCCCCTTGGCTCCGCCCGGAATCCCGAGTGCCAGATCGACTCCATTCCACAGAGCTGGGCCGTGCTGGGTGGCGCCACCGACCCCCAACGCGCCCGCACTGCGATGAAATCGGTCCTGAAACGTCTGGTTGACCATGAACACCGCCTCATCCGTCTCTTCGATCCGCCTTTCGATGAGGCGCCCTGGGACCCGGGCTACATCAAGGGGTATCTCCCAGGGGTACGGGAAAACGGCGGCCAGTACACCCATGCCGCGGTCTGGACCGCCATGGCCTTTGCCGCCCTCAGGAAGGGCAAGACGGCCTGGGAAATCTTTCAATATCTCAATCCTGTCCGCCATGGCGATACGCCGGAACATATCGGCACCTACAAAGTGGAACCCTATGTCCTCGCCGCCGATCTCTACACAGTCCCGGGACATGAAGGCGAAGGCGGCTGGAGCTGGTACACCGGTTCCGCCGCCTGGCTCTATCAATTGCTGATCCAGGACCTCCTCGGCCTTCACCTGGAAATCGATGCCCTCTCCTTCAGTCCGCTTCTACCCGCTGAATGGCCCGGGTTCAAGCTCACCTATCGCTACCGTGATACCTTTTACCACATCGAGTTTCAAAAAACGGGCGATGAAACCTGGAACACCCGACGGGTTTTACTGGACGGGATCGAGCAGCCTGACGGGAAGATCCGCCTGCTGGACGACGGCCTCAAACACCATGCTTTCGTCGAACTCGGATGAAGGCTTTCGACGGCCTCGCATCCATGATTCCGCCCCGGCTTCACAGCAAAGGTTCAGGACCAAAGGAACATGTTCCCAAGTGAGGAGAACGCAAGCATCCGCTACAAAACTTCATTCACGGGAGCATCCCTTAAAATAAAACAGGTTCCGCCGCTTTTTTGTGTTATCATCGGCGACATTCGTAAAATCCAATCCCATTCTCTTTCAACGATAATTTAACGGGGAATAAATATGTCCGTCTTACAATCGCAGGCAACGGACCCAGCCTACAGTTCCATATCTCGTCATTTCGCTGACTTTGTTATGCGTTTGCACGGCGTTCATTCACCGGATTTGCATCTTGCGGCCTTCCTCGTCACGGAGGCAATCATAAACGGCCATACCTGCCTGAACCTTCATGCCGTGGAGAATCAGGTGTTTCATCCTGACGGCCGGACGCCGGTGTCTTCTCCCGACGCGGTAGCATGGGGAACCACCCTGAAACGTTCTCCCGTTGTGGGGAAACCTGGAGAGTTCAAGCCCCTGATTCTGGATGAGGCAAACAGGCTGTACACCTATCGATACTGGAACTATGAAAGAATCGTGGCGGAGCGCCTGGTCGAATTGGCCACGAGGAGACAGGCCTTCCTTGTGGATATATCGATGGAGGCATGCCGTGATCTTATCAACCGCATTTTTCCGGAACCGTTTGATCAGGAAGGCTACCCGCAAAGGCAGGTCATAGCCGCCCTGATCATCCTGATCCATGATTTCTGCCTCATTTCTGGGAGCCCCGGAACGGGGAAAACCACGGCTGTGGCGCGGATTCTCGCTTTCATTCTGGAAATATGCGGGACAACCGGCTCCAAGGCGGTTCTTGCGGCACCGACGGCAAAGGCCGCCATACGACTGCAGGATGCCATCGTTCGTGCCAAGGCCATCCTTCCCTGCTCGAACAACATCAAAAATCAAATTCCAGAGGACGCTTCAACGATTCATCGCCTCCTGGGGAGCAACGCCGCGGGCACCCGTTTTGCTTTTTCTGCCGGCAACCCCTTGCCTTACGACATTGTCATCGTGGATGAAGCCTCCATGATCGACCTGCCGATGATGTCTCACCTCCTTGAGGCCATTTCACCCTCTGCCCGGCTGATTCTCCTGGGCGATCCTCATCAGCTTTCTTCCGTAGAGGCGGGGGCCGTTCTCGACGATATCTGCCAGACGGAGAATCCGGACCGCTTTAGTGAAAATTTTATCGATGTCGTCCAAAAATATGCAGGGGGCCGGGCTCTGCCGGCTGTGTCGCACCATGCTTCTCCCCTTCCCGACTGCATGGTCGAGTTGAAAACGAATTACCGAATGGATGATGCCGGCGCACTCGGGCAGCTCAAAAGAAGCGTTATTTCAGGGAAAGCCGAATCTTTTTTTGATCTTCTCGCGTCTGAAACGGATGCCATCCAATGGCTCCAGTTGCGGGAACCCGATGAATTGAGGCAAGTGGTCAACCAAAGAATCGGGAAGTATCTGGATCAATATGTGAAGATGGTCAACGAAGGGGCCGATGCATCAGATATATTTTCTTTTTTTGAAACTTTCCGGGTCTTGTGTGCTGTTCACGGCGGTCTTTTTGGTACCACGCACTTAAATCATCTCATGGAGATGTATGTGAAGAATGTATCCGGACAGTATCGAACGGGGAGAAAAAATTATCCCGGGAAAGCCGTCATGATCACGCGTAACGACTATGGCCGCCAGTTATTCAATGGAGATCTGGGAATCATGCTCTCCCATCAGGGTGATGAGAATCAATTTTCCGTATTCTTTCTTGAAAGCGGCGGCAGGATACGTCGGGTATCGCCTTTCACCTTGCCGGAGCATGAAACGGCCTTTGCCATGACGGTCCACAAAAGTCAGGGATCGGAGTACGACGACGTGTTTCTTTTTCTGCCCGACTCCGATTTGCCCGTTTTGAGTCGAGAACTGCTCTACACAGGTATCACCAGAACGAAACGGTTTCTCACCATCTGTGCGCGAAAGGAGGTTCTGTCAGCCACCCTTTCCCGTAAGCTCAACCGCTATTCAGGCTTGGCCGAAAAAATGTGGAAACAGACCGCCGAATAAGGATAACGACGATGCGCATTCCAATCGGGGAAAAACTTCCCGTTATCAATGACCCACCGGGGTTGAATGAAAGCGGAACAGGGGAAAATCATGCTGTCCCCCGGACGAACAGGAGATGACAGGCCCCTTCATCACCGGCATATCAACCCGGTCAGACACTTCCTCTCATGGTGTTGACTGTCTAAAATAATCAAGAAGAATCTCACGATGGTCGAATACAATCGTCGCGGGCAAATCACGCTCTTTGAAAATCCCTGCTTCTTGCGCGTCATCCCCGGCCACGGGAACACCGTTTGCCCTCGCAATAAAGACTGTCGTAATCGTATGGTGTCGAGGATCCCTTAGGGGATCTGAATAGGTGTGCATTTGTCGTTTCAGTTCGACTCGAAGACCTGTTTCCTCCAGCGCCTCCCGCATGGCCGCCTCTTCCAGTGACTCGCCGTAATCCACGAAACCGCCCGGGATGGCCCACCCGTACGGCGGGTTTTTTCTGTCGATCAAGACGATGCCCTTTTCGGGGATTTCAATGATGATGTCCACTGTCGGAAGGGGGTTTTTATAGCGGATCATCTCTCCGCCACAGTGGGGACATTTTTGTTTCATGGCTCATCCTTTCCTTGCAATACCGCATACATTATAATGCCACCCATCTTAATGCAATTCCCGCCGGAACAAAACAATATTCCTGTGGGTAACGGAACATGGTCCCCTGCCCCTGTTCACTCTCGTTCGGTACACGCCTCGGAAACGATTCGCCTTGACATTTCGAGGTCAATCCATTAGCGTAACCTCTGGCATTATCAGCAATAGGGGGATCGGATGATTGGTGTACTGATAACGACACATGGAAATCTCGGACGCGAACTCATCAATGCCGCAGAGATAATCAAAGGAACGCTTAAAAATGTCCTCCACGTTTCAGTTGATCAAACCAAAAGCGTCGAGCAGATCAACAAGGAATTGAACCAGGCGATCAAAAAACTGGATCAGGGCCAGGGGGTGTTGATTCTAACAGATCTTTTCGGCGGAACGCCCTCCAATATTTCCCTGTCCTTTTTGAAAGAGGGCAAAATCGAAGTGGTCACCGGGGTCAATTTGCCCATGATGCTTAAGTTATCCGATGTCAAGGAAGGTATGGCCTTGAAAGAATATGCGTCTTTTATCTGCGAGTACGGCAAAAAAAACATCTATTCGGCAAGTGACGTATTGAACAAAAAGTTATCGGGTTAAATGGCAAGATGTCTTTTGACATAGCTCTGGTGCGGGTCGATAATCGCTTGGTGCATGGTCAAATCCTCGAGGCGTGGATTCCATATACAGAAGCGACGTGCATCATTATTGCTGATGACACCCTGGCCGGAGATTTCTTCAGGGAAACAGTCATCCGTATGGCTTTGCCGAGAAGTATAGATCTTTTCATCCATACAATATCAGATTTCGTCGAAATCCATCCCTTCCAACGGGAAAAAGGCGAAAAAGCCATCGTGCTGTTCTGCAATATCCATGATGCCCTCCGATCTTTTAACCTGGGGTTTCGTTTCGAGTCTCTGAACATCGGCAATGTGCACAGTGAAAACTGCGCCATCTGCTGCTCGCCATCCGTATTTCTCAGTAATGAAGATATCGGACAACTGTCCACCTTGATCAAAGAACTGGGCGTCCGGATCGATATCCGTCGTGTCCCGAAAGAAAGGTCAGGCGATATACGGGAAATCCTCAGAAAATTTTCTTCCTGACTTTTTATACCACCACATGTTTTATGATAGAGCGTAGGCCTGTTTAAAAATTACGGGGATTGCCGGTCTTGGCCGGAAAGGGTTAGGGACGGCCATTGGGTCGGAGAAATCAGGGCAAAAGTTGCCGCATGATTCACACAAGAAAGCAGAATATGGGTGTTTCCCCTTATTCAACCCCAGGTGGGCCAGTCAGGCAGGGTACGCGACCATGGGGATCTCCATGAACAGGAGACGACGAAATACGTGTTAGAAACTTTAGCGCCGTTGGCTATTTATTTCCCACGGTCCGTTAAAATGAATACGATTGAGGGATCCGTTAATAGATTGAAAGGTGATGCTTTACGATTTGTTTGAAACAGGGAGGCGCACATGCTGAAAATCGGAAAACTTTTTTTGTCTGTCTTTTTTCTGTTCGGCTTGTCGATTTTTATCAATGACCTGTCAGCGAAAGATCTTCCCGATCTTGTCGTCGACAAATTCGAAGTCGTTCAGATTGCTCCGGGTGAGGCCAGTACCGATGGGGTCACCTACCCCACAAGGCATTTGTCTTTTGTCTGGACCGTGAGTAATCGGGGGACGGCCGTTTCAAACCAGACGACGCTCAATGTTTCCTGCTCCATGGAGAAGGGTGGAATAACCGGTTCCTGTCCAGCCGGTTTGACCAATAATTACTATATCGGGGGCCTGTGGCCGCGTCCGGGAGACATAACCGGTACCCAGGTGGTCTGGAACTCTCCTTCGATCGAAGCACCGGAAAAAGGAGTGAAATACCGTTTTTCCGCACAGGTGAACCCCAACCGCAGTTTCGAGGAGGTCACCTACAGTAACAACAGTCTCAGTTCACAATATACGGAAGGCATGTCCCTTCGGTATGTGCCATCCGAAAAGTTCAGACAGATGGCGACCTTGGAAAAGAAGGTCAAGCGGGGACCCATATCGGGTTTTGCCCCTCCGGGCCCACAAAATACACAGGTACAGGCAAGTGCCCTTCCCGGCCCACAAAATACGCAGGTGCAGGCAAGCACTCCTCCCAAGGTTGTGCCAGAAATCTCCGTTCAGAGCATCATGACACAACCCTCACGGCCTAAGGAAAACGCACCCTTTAATTTTACGATCCAGTTTATCAACAAGGGTAGGATCACCCAAGAACCGGGTATGCAATATTCCCTCGAATGCAGAGTGATAAGCGGTGGACCGGCCTGCCCCTTCCCCGTTGGAACGAAAACCATCGACAGGGGCATTCCTCCGAGAAGAACACGCATCGCCACATACAGCGGGATAACGGGCCCGGCCGGAACCTATGAGATAAAAGTGAAAATTTTACCCGAAAAACCCGGATCGGCGCCCTTTACAACGCTGCAGAGAATATGGCCGAAAGAATACCGTGACAGTACTAAGTGAAAATTTGATGACTCCTTACCTGCTTGGCACGCTGCTTTGATGAAATGGATACAATAGCGATAGATACGATCGTTTTCAACAGGCTCGTCTGGGCGACGCTCGCGGCAACGATCCTCTGTCTGGACCGGATCGTTTTCCAGACGATGCTGTCCAGGCCGATCGTTATTGCGCCGATCATCGGGCTGATTCTGGGCAATGTCCTTACAGGTCTTTTTGTCGGAGCCGTAATCGAGCTCTTTTGGTGCAACAAGGCCCCGCTTGGGACCTATTTGCCGCCCAACGATTCCATCGTTGCCGCCGTTTCCACCCTGACAGTCATCCCAATGGTTCAAAACATGCCCCGGATTCATCAGGAAATGATTGCCCTGTGTATTCTCTTTTATCTCCCCCTTGGTTTCCTGGGTCAGAAACTCGAAGCGCAGATCGCACGGTTCAACGAAGGTTTGTCGGAAAAAGCCCTTAAACAAATCGAATCAACGGACGGTTCTTTCGAGCCCCCTACACCAACCTTGCCCATTATGGTTTACTTCCTTTATACTTTCTCCATGATAACGCTGCCCCTCATATTCGGGCTGATATACATCCCCCCGTTTTATGATGCCCTTCCCCAGGCTGCGGAGAGGGCTCTTTTTTATTCCTATTACGCCCTTCCCCTGATCGGTGTGGCCGCCGTTCTAACCACGACACAGCATCGGAAAACCCTTCTTTATTTTTCAACCGTATTTCTGATTTCCGTACTGACACTGGAGATTCTGAGAAAAACATGATTCCATGCGATCTGCAATTTAAAACGATGACTATTCGTGATCTGCCATCAATCCTGGCCATCGAAGAAACGGCTTTTCAGAGTCAGTGGACAGGGGATATGTTTAGGCAGGAATTGGTCCTGCCTTTTTCACGTCATCTGGTCGCTCGTCTCCCCCATCAGGGGATTGCTGGTTATATCATCTTTTGGATATTGCACGATGAGGTGCAACTTCAACGAATTGCCGTAAAGAATGATCTTCGTGGTCACGGAATTGGCGTCCTCCTCATCAGAGAAATGATGAGGATCTGTGCCCTGGGAAAGGTGAAAGACGGTTCACTGGAAGTGCGACCTTCCAATGAACCGGCCTTGAACTTATATAAAAAATTCAACTTTGTCATGGCCGGCATCAGAAAGGGATACTACACGGACACCCGGGAAGACGCTTTGATCATGACTTTTCAGATCGACGGACATTAAGACATGACCATGACAATCCATTTGGATTCAGGAAAAATCATCGAAAACGAACAGATTGCTGAGGATTACCTTGTTATGTCGGTTCTCTTATCGACACGGCTTGACTCAGCCCTTCCGGGACAATTTATGATGATACGAAAACAGGGGGTTCAAGACCCGCTGCTGAGAAGACCGCTCGGTCTGTATGGCGTTTTTCAGACGGAAGCGGGAACGGTCCTTGAATTTCTGTATCGTGTAGTGGGCAAAGGCACCACGGCCCTGTCACGCCTGGTTGCAGGCGACACGGTGGATATTCTCGGTCCTCTCGGGAAGCATTTTGATATCATGCCGGAGCGCTCGCATATCATTCTTTTGGCGGGGGGAATTGGGGCGGCGCCGTTATCCTATTTTCTGGAATACCTGGTGAAGCACCTGGATCCCAGTAGGGAAAGACCGATCGAAAAACCGGAAACACGAAAAATGACATTTTATTACGGTGCGGAAACGTCCTCAACACTGGTCGGTCTTGAGAAAATCAAACATTTCTGTTCGGATGTGCGGATAGCCACCGATGACGGCAGCGCGGGCTTCAAAGGGACCATAACCGATCTGCTCCGACGCGATCTTCCAAGGTTCGATCAGAATAAAACATGTATTTATTCCTGTGGACCGACACCCATGATCAGGACGCTTGCACAGTTGCTGCAACCGACATCGATCCCCTGCCGTGTTTCCATGGAAGAACGGATGGCATGCGGCATCGGTGCCTGCCTGGGATGTTCGATCAAGGTCCGTGACCCGTCTTCCGAGTGGGCATATCATCAGGTTTGTTCAGACGGACCTGTTTTTGACCTCAGGGACCTGTTGTGGAAATGAATGACAGGATGTGTATCATGAAATCTGATTTCGATTTGTCTGTCGATATCGGGGGAGTAAAAATAAAAAACCCCATCATAACGGCTTCCGGGACCTTCGGCTACGGCGAAGAATATGCCCCCTTTCTTGACCTGAACGCGCTGGGAGCCATCGTTGTCAAGGGGCTGTCTCTTGAACCACGGATGGGGAACCCTCCCCCCCGTATTATCGAAACCGCCAGCGGCATGCTCAATGCCATCGGTTTGCAAAACGTGGGGGTACACGCCTTTATCGAAGACAAGCTTCCCTTCCTACGGACGTTTGACGTCCCTGTTATTGCAAATATTCTTGGAGATAATGCCGAGGATTATCAGCGGATTGCCGAGTTATTGAACGATGCGACCGGGCTGCATGGACTTGAGGTCAATATCTCCTGTCCCAATGTCAGCAAGGGGGGAATTGCCTTTGGGTCACATCCGGAGATGGCGATGGACGTGGTGAAACGCGTCAAATCGGTTACCGCCCTTCCGGTTATCGTCAAGCTGACGCCGAATGTCACCGATGTCGCCTTGATTGCTGAAGCCGTCGAGGCGGCCGGTGCAAATGCGGTCTCACTGATCAATACCATCACCGGCATGTCCATTGATATTGAAAAACGTGTCCCTCATCTCAAAAACATTATCGGGGGACTTTCCGGACCGGCCATTAAACCCGTTGCCCTGCGCATGGTCTGGCAGGTTGCCAACCGTGTCTCCATTCCGGTGATCGGAATCGGCGGTATCATGGATGCAAATGACGCCCTGGAATTTCTCATAGCGGGAGCAACGGCCGTACAGATAGGGACAGCGAATTTCATCAATCCACAGGCGAGTATTCATATTTTAAAGGGGATCATCGCCTTCATGGACAGACAGCAAATCCGGAGTGTTCACGATCTGATCGGTACACTCCAATGCTGAGCCAAAATGAATTCAGGGTTCCAGCTTCATATTCAGGTGATAGATCTCACCGGATAGGGCATTTCGAACCTGTATTCGCAACTCCTTGGCTTCCTTGGATTCTCCCGGAAAAAATATGAAGCCATAGGCAATTTCCATGGGTCTGACCGGCCTGTTTTCCAGAGAACCTTTTGACAGATCAGCGTGTATTCGCTCCCGGACTTCCCCATCTGTTAAGCCCTTCGCACCGCCAAGGACCGCACCGGCCGCCGCCCCGGCCGCCGCACCCTTCATGGCGGCATCTCCCACATTTGAACCGGAAACTATCCCGACGGCCGCCCCGACGATACCTCCTGTAAGACCACCCAAGGCACCATATTTCGCTCCCTGAGGAAGGACTTCTCCCATGTCCGTTTTTTTGCTCAATCTCTCGAAGGCGATACGCTGCTCCAGTACTGGCCAGGCATTATTTTCGGCATCCAGGAGAAACGTCTGGGAAGAAATGATTTCTAAGGGGGCACTTCCCTTGTTGTCGAAGACCACCCGCACCGGGAGAATACCGGCCCCTCGGATGTCAAACCCAAAGGCTTCCCCCGCTTTCCTGCTATCGTTGTAGGCTTCGGCCCCCACCAAGGCATCCCCGACCTGAACGGCATTAGGGTAGGCAGATGGCATTTTCAGGGGTTGAATTTTGGTTTCATACCTTGTGCAAGCGACGGAGCCGAGCGCCAGGAACATCACAAAAAGAAACAAATGGATACGCACCAAGGTTTTCATGATTTTCCCTCCGATAATTTTAATTAAATCGTACTTCGCTGTAGAAGCTGTAGAATTATACCCAGGCAAAAGTCTGTTAACCATAGGCGAACTTCGAAGCGAAAGCTATGTTTTTCTTTCGTCCCCACGCCAGCAGTAGAGGCACAATTGATCGCCCGGTATACCGATGGCTTCGATCATCTCCTGAATATTCAGGTACATAAGTGATGTAACATTGATATCTTTGCGGATCCATTCAACCATTTCCTGATATTTCAGAGAATTCGGATCCAGGTAGGGGGAGATATCATCGATATCCTTTCCTTCGATATTCCTGATGGCGCGTCTGGCCGCCAGTTCGTCGATGGCGCGCGTCGATGATCCGTACTTGCAAGGGAACAGGAGGGGGGGACAGGCCGGACGGATGTGAATTTCTTTCGCTCCGTTATCCCAAAGTTTTTTTACCGTGACGCTTTTCAACTGCGTTCCCCGGACAATGGAGTCGTCACAAAGAACCATGCGGTTTCCGGCAATGACATCCCGTATCGCACTGAGTTTCATCGTCGCCACGAGATTCCGGATATCCTGTGAGGGCGGCGTATAACTTCTTCCGTAACCGGGTGTGTATTTGACCAGGGGACGTCGGAAGGGCAGTCCCGATTCCATTGCATACCCGAGAGCATGCCCGACACCCGAGTCAGGCACACCGGCCACAAAATCAGCCTGGACATGGTCTTTCTTTGCAATGGCAACTCCGCATCTTTCCCGGGCGCTTTCAACGCTGACCCCATCGTAAATCGATGACGGATATCCCGTATAGATCCATAGGAAGGCGCATGTTTTCTTGACCGGTAAAGGAGGAGACAGGGTTTCAACTTGTCCGGAAGGGGAAAGAAAGACGATTTCCCCGGCATCGATAAAGGATTCGATTTCAAATCCAAGGTTAGGAAGCGAACTGGCCTCGGTGGCAACCGCCAGATTTTTCTTATTCGCGGTCCCCCGGCCAATGGACAGCGGGAATCGGCCGAATTTATCCCGGGCCGCATAGATGCCTTCTTCCGTCATGATCAGGATACAAAGGGAACCCTGGATCTGGTCCTGCAGTTTTCGGATACCGTCGACAATACTTTCACCCTTGTTAATGACTTTGGCGGCCAATTCGACGGAATTTGCCTTGCCACCCGTTCTTTCGCTGAATGAAATGCCCTCCTTCAGCAACTCATCCGTCATGATTTCCTTGTTCTCAATCAAACCGGTGGCGGCAATGGCAAAAGTTCCAAACTTTGACCTGAACACAAGGGGTTGTGGGGAATCGTCGTCGATAACACCCAGCCCCATATGACCATTCATGACCTTATAGTCATCGACAAATCTCGATTTAAACTGTGCCTGGCTGATGCTGTGTATCGTTTTATAAAATCCTTCCGGTCCGTAAACCGCCATCCCGGCGCTTTCCGTACCAAGATGCGAATGATAATCCGTCCCATAAAAAAGGGCCTTCGAACAATTCTCATTAGAAATCACGCCAAATAGTCCGCCCATGCCAAAGATCCTTCCCGATTATTACTTTTTTAATTTCAAAAGGGCGCCTGATATTCTCTCGATCCCCTCTCGGATATCAGCCATCGATGTCGCGTAGGACAGGCGAATGTGCCCGTCATGACCAAATTCGCCACCCGGCACCACCGCTACATCGGCCTCCTCGAGCAGATAGTTTGAAATATCGGTTGACCCCCTGATTTCCTTTCCGTTGTGGGTTGTTCCGTAATAGTACGAAACATCAGGGAAAACATAAAATGCCCCTACGGGATTCATACAGGAAACATAGGGAATGCTGTTCAACGCGCCAACGATATAGTTTTTTCTTTCAGCGAAAGCCGCGACCATCTGGGCCACGCTATCCTGCGGTCCACGAAGGGCTTCGACGGAAGCTTTCTGAGCAACCGACGTCGGGTTAGAGGTATTCTGACTCTGAAGTTTCGCAACCGCTGCAGAGATTTCTTCCGGCCCCGCCATGTAACCGATCCGCCATCCCGTCATGGCGTAGGTTTTTGACACACCATTGACGAGAATTGTTTTTTCTTTCAACTCAGGCATAACACCTGCAATATTGATGAATTGAAAATGGTTGTATATGATCTTCTCATAAATATCGTCCGAAATGATAAATATTCCCGTTTCTCGAATAATACCGGCCAATTTTCTGAAATCATCCGCCGTATAGGCGATGCCGGACGGATTTGAGGGGCTGTTGAATATAATGGCCTTTGTTTTACTGTTTATGGCCTTCTTTAATTGTTCGGGCTGCAGTTTGAATCCGTTTTCGACGTCTGTCTTCAAGATGACGGGCCTTCCTCCGGCAAGGACAACAATGTCCGGATAGGAAACCCAGTATGGCGAAAGGATGAGCACCTCATCCCCTTCCTCAAAAAGCACCTGCGCCAGATTATAAAGAGTATGTTTTGCCCCGCATGAAACGACTATTTCCGGCCTGTGATATTTGAGACCATTGTCCTTCTCAAATTTCTCAATAATCGCGTCCTTCAGCTCGTCTATGCCGCCGACGGGTGTGTACTTTGTAAAACCGTCATTGATCGCCTTGATTGCAGCGGCTTTAATGTTGTCCGGTGTATCGAAGTCCGGCTCGCCGGCACCGAAAGTGATGATATTTCTCCCCTCGGCTTTCAGAGCGCTGGCCTTGGCGGTAATTGCGAGTGTCGGAGAGGATTTAATCAGGGAAATTCTCGCTGACAGGATCATATTTTTTATTCCTCTACGGAAGCATATTTTTTTAACAGATTCTGATAGACGAGATCCGGAACCAGTCCCTTAATATTTCCTCCCAAACTTGCGGCTTCATTGATAATTTTTGAACTGGTATAAAACCACTTGTAGCCCGTCATGAGGAAGACCGTTTCAATATCCCGATTCATACGGCGGTTGATGAGGGCCATCTGAAATTCATATTCGAAGTCGGATAATGCCCGCAGACCCCTGAGAATAACGCTTGCCCCGTTGTCACGGAGATAATTCACCAAAAGACCGGCAGAAACATCCACACGGACCCTTTCCATATCCTTGATGACATCTTTGATCATTGTGATTCTCTCTTCGATCGTAAATCGCGACACCTTATTAGGATTGTGGGCAATGAGAACAATGAGTTGATCAAACATACGCAAACCTCTTCTAATGAGGTCGACGTGACCGTTGGTGATGGGGTCGAATGAACCCGGATAAACAGCAATTTTTTTCATTGAATTTAACCGCCTATGATTTTATTTTTATGAACGTCAGCATGGAATCACCGTATTTACGCTGCTGTTCTATGATAAATTTCTCATGCGTTACACGAACCGGCTCTCTTTTCGAGTGCTGGACGACCATAACAGAATTCTCACCAATCAGCCCGGCCTCACCGATTCGTGTTATCGTGTCTTCAATCAAGCCCCTCTGATAGGGCGGATCAAGAAATACATTATCGAATTCGATATCCAACTCAGCAACTTGGGGAATACCTTTTTTCACATCTGAGGAAACAACGTTCACTTTATGCTCATAGCTCAGTTCTTTTGCCAAATCCCATATTGATCTGACCAAAGTCATTTTTTTTTCCAGAAAGACAACTTGCGCCGCTCCTCGGCTTAGGGCTTCCATACCCACCCCACCGGTTCCGGCAAAAATATCCAGAAATGTTTTCCCGGATACAGGCTGGAGGATATTGAAGAGGGCTTCCCTGATCATATCCGTTGTGGGTCTCACATGCACCCCTTTCGGCGTTTTGAAGAGAAATCCCCTTTGGCTTCCTCCTATAATTCTCATAAATATTCTTTTATCAGCACTTCCGCAATCTGGACGGCATTCAAAGCGGCTCCTTTGCGCAAGTTATCGGCAACGACCCACAAATTGATACCATTTGGAATGGATTCGTCTTCACGGATACGCCCGACCAATACATCATCACAGCCGGCCGCATCGATCGCAAGCGGGTATTCCCGCTTAGCCGGATCATCAACGACCCTCACCCCCGGCGCGCTGGCTAAAAGTTCCCTGACTTCCTGAGGAGTGATTTTTCTCTCCGTTTCAATGTTGATCGATTCGGAATGACCAAAGAAAACGGGGACACGGACGGTGGTCGCCGTGATCCCTATCGAATCATCGTTAAAAATCTTCTTTGTCTCGTTGACCATTTTTATTTCTTCTTTTGTATAGCCGTTTTCAACAAAAGCGTCGATCTGGGGCAGACAATTGAAAGCGATGCGGTAAGGGTAAACCTCGACAACAGGCTCTTCCCCGGCGATCAGGGCCTTCGTCTGGGAAGACAATTCCTCAATGGCCTTCACCCCCGTACCGGATACGGCCTGATATGTGGAAACAACGACTCTTTTTATTTTAGCGGCATCATGGATCGGTTTCAAAGCGACGACCATCTGTATGGTCGAACAGTTGGGATTGGCGATAATACCCTTCTTCTTATATTGAGCAATCGCCTCCTGATTCACCTCCGGAACCACGAGGGGAACATCTGGAACCATGCGAAACGCGCTCGTGTTATCGACCACCACGCACCCGGCCCTGACCGCGATGGAGGCAAATTTTTCGCTGACACTGCCTCCGGCCGAAAAAAGACCCAGCTGCACCCCTGCAAAGGAATCTTCCTTCAAAACTTCCACAGGAATGGATTTGCCTCTGAATTCCATTTCCTTTCCACTGGATCGTTCAGATGCCAACAACTTCAAATTTGCCACTGGAAAATCACGCTGTTCCAGAATTTTTATCATTTGATTCCCCACAGCACCTGTGGCGCCAACGACTGCGACATCATATATTTTCATACAGAAACATCCTCCATACTGATTTTAACGCATTTTCATAACCTGTTTTAACCGGCTCATAATAACCTGACGTTCTTGTTTCAATTATTTATTCTGTTTGAGATTGTACGAGTGCTTGAGCCTTGCCTGGGAAAAATACTTGTTTACCAATTTGAACAAAAACCAAGAAGGACCAGAGAGGGCGTAACCCAGGGCAAACGTAAAAATCATGATTTCCGTTTCGGCAATGAAAATGTACAGGATACACACTATCAAAAGAAAGGACATGAAGGGCTTTTTTGCAAAAAAATTCAGATCTTTGAAACTATAATACTGGATGTTGCTCACCATCAGAATGGCAATGGCAAATACACCGAAAAGAATGAAGACATTGTGATATGCGCCTGTACCTCCGAGCTTGTAATAAAGAAGAATCGTTGTGGCCACAACGGCCGCGGCCGCAGGTATGGGCAATCCGTTAAACGTCTTGCTGTCAACGATACCAATCTGGATATTGAAACGGGCAAGCCTCAAGGCACCACAAATGACAAAAAGGGAAGCGGCGAGCCAACCCCATTTGCCGAACGGGGTTAAACCCCACACATAAACCAAAACTGCGGGGGCGACACCGAATGTAACCAGATCAGACAAGGAGTCATACTCCGCACCAAATTTAGTGGTCGTGTTCGTCATTCGAGCAATGCGGCCATCCAGCCCATCGAGCACAAAGGCGATAAGGACCGGTATCGCCGCCAGGAAGAAGTCCCCCTCCATGGCTAAGATAATCGAATAAAACCCGCACAACAGGTTGGCTGTCGTGAACAGATTCGGTAATATGTAAACGCCTTTTCGTATTTTTTGTCTTTTACTGGTTGTGCCGTCATTCATTTAAGGCATCCTATGGGTGTCACGCCACCCACCACTTTTTCGCCCACGTTGACCGAAATCAGACAGTCCGGAGGCAGGTATAATTCAACACAGGAACCAAATCGAATCATACCGAATCTTTCGCCTTTTCTAACATACATTCCTTCTGTTATCCAACAGACAATTCTCCTTGCAATAAGACCGGCAATCTGGACCACCAGCAACTCATTCCCGTCATTTCCTCTGATTTTGATGATATTCCTTTCGTTGTCCGTAGAAGCTTTATCACGATTCGCCGAAACGAATTTACCTTTTTGATAGCGTATTAGTTCGACATGGCCCTCATAAGGAATGCGGTTGACGTGAACATTGAATATACTCATAAAGATACTGACTTTCTTGCAGGGACCGTTAAGAAAATCCCTGCCTCCTAGTTCTTCAATTTTTATGACTTTGCCGTCCGCCGGAGAAATAACCAATTTTTCATATTCAGGGGTTATCCTTTGGGGATTACGAAAAAACCAGGCGGTGAACAGTGTAAGGAAAAGCAAAAATGTACCGGCAACCAAAGCCCCAAAGAAAAAGGCGCTGAGGCTGAAGAAGAGAAATACGAGGATGAAAGGGACGCCCTCTCGAGCAATGATACCACTGTGAGCTTCTTGAAATGCGTTCTTCATCCCCGATCCCGCTTCCCGATTTATACAATACGGCGTAGCAAAAAACAGCATTGCTCTTATCCGAATTGCTCCGACTTGTCAAATATGAATAAGCAAGAGATCCTAATGGGAAGGGTTTTTCATTTCCGCTTCGGAGACCCGAAGATAAAAGGGGATTAAGCTGACCATATCGTCGATTTCTTGTCTTTCATACTTTCTTATGCCGATGCACCCGATGACGGACGGTCGACAAAAGCTAATATGTTCCGGTGCGAAAAGGGCCCATTCCCGCAGATGTTCTTTCAGGGTCTCTCTCCAACGAGATGCCCCATCACCTATAAACAGGACAGGTTCACGGATATGCCCGATCAAGGCGGGAATGCTTGTAACATGATCTTCAAGAATCGGTGCGCAGCCTTCCGTGTCATGGTGCCGGTACAGGGCCGTATAAATCTCGTCCATGGGACCGTTCATAACCGGGCAGATCAGCAGGTTTTCCACACAGATATTGTGGGCCAGGGCCTCCAGCGTGGAAACACCGATCAACGGTTTTTTAAGACTGAGAGCAAATCCCTTCAGGGTACTTAATCCAATCCGAAGTCCCGTAAAAGATCCCGGTCCCGCCGTCGCAACGAAGAGATCGAAGTCATTCAGGGTGAGTTTCAGTGTGTTCAGGGCTTTATCAATTTCGGGCAACAGCACCAAAGAATGGTTCTGCCCCGTATTCAGGTAAGTTTCATACATAATCCCGTTATCCAACAAGACGGCAATTCCTGCAGACTTTCCTGACGTGTCGATGGCAAGTGTTTTCATCAGTATCTTTCTAGACTCTGGTGAGATCGAAATAAAAAACGAAGATCATCAAGATGATGATAACGGCAAAACCAACCGTTTGGGCAAATTCACGCCATTTGGGTTTGACCGGGCTTCCCTTGGCGACTTCAATAAGGAAAAACAGGATATGCCCTCCGTCCAGCACCGGGATGGGCAGCAGGTTGAGAACGCCCAGATTGACGCTCAGCAGAGCCATAAACAAGAGAAACGGAATAACGCCTTCCCGTGCTTCTTTCCCCGCTATCTGGGCAATTAAAATGGGCCCCCCCAGATTCTTCGGAGAAATGACACCTTCCATCATCTTGTAAATGCTCAACAGCGTCATATGGGTGATGGCCCAAGTTTGTTTTGTACCTTGCAAAATCGCCGAAAAGGGATTCAACCGTTCCGTAATCGTGTATCCTGTCGGCATAACGCCGATCTTGTAGGCATTCACCTCTTCGCCGAAGATATTTTTGGCCTTCTGAAGTGTGGGGCTAACCGAAACCACATAATTGAGAGAACCGCGATTAAATTCGATTCTGAGAGGTCTTCCCTTGCTCTCGGCTACACTTTCAGCCAGTTCATCCCATCTCCTTATGCTTCGGTCATCGATTTTTGCGATGATATCTCCTTTGGTGATTCCTCCGAAAAAGGCCGGAGAGTCAGGCTGTACCCCTCCGATTTGCGCGGTCATGGCCGGCACTCCGTACATGTAAATACCGGCAAAAATCACAACGGCCATAAGAAAATTGGCCAGAGGACCGGCAAAGACGATCATTATGCGTTTCCAGACGGATTTCGCGGAAAAGGATCCCTTTTCGTCCTCTTCGGACATTTCTTCATCTTCCGATTGGCCTAAAAGTTTCACGTAGCCTCCCAACGGAAAGATGGAGATAAGGTACTCCGTTTCACCCCATTTTTTGCCGAAGATTTTCGGCCCGAAACCCAGGGAAAACTTGAGGACTTTTACTCCGGCCCATTTGGCTGCAAGAAAATGCCCGATCTCGTGAACGAAAATCAGGACGCCCAATAAAATGACCAGGGATATGATGGTTGTACCTAACAATGGCCAATCCTCTCTTCAATGATTTTTGCAACCTGCCCCTTGGCCCAGCCATCAGCCGCCAGAATATCTTCAAGGTCAGGTTCCTGAATCACATGGTGCATGGACATCACCTTCTCAACAATGTCCAGAATTTCATAAAATGAAATGCGCCGATGCAGGAACGCCTCAACCGCCTTTTCATTGGCTCCGTTCATGACGGCCGGTAGAGTACCGCCACAACGACCGGCATGATAGGCCAATGCCAATGCCGGAATTTTTTCTGGGTCCGCCTTCATAAATTGAAGGGTGCCGACTGCATCAAGATCAAGAAACGAGCCATCCGGAGATTCCAATCGGGCCGGGTAAGACAGCGCATAAGCAATGGGTAACTTCATGTCCGGAAGGCCGAGCTGCGCCAAAATCGAACCGTCCCTGTATTCAACCAGAGAATGAACAATGCTCTCCGGGTGGATATACACACCAATCGCATCATAGTCCATATCAAATAACCACTTTGCCTCCAGTATTTCAAATCCCTTGTTCATCATCGTCGCCGAATCAATGGTGATTTTTTTGCCCATTTTCCAGCGAGGATGACACAGCGCTTCTTCCGGTGTGACCCTTCGGATTTGCTCTGCCGACATTCCCAGAAAGGGGCCCCCTGAGGCCGTCAGGATGATACGCCTGATCTCCTTTCTTCGATTCCCCCTGATACACTGAAAAATGGCGCTGTGCTCGCTATCGACAGGAATAATGGCGACTTTATTCGTTCTGGCGGCAGTCATGACGATTTCCCCCGCCATGACAAGCGATTCTTTGTTGGCCAGGGCAAGTGTCTTTTTCTGGTTGATCGCATCCATTGTCGGAAGCAATCCATGTGAGCCGACCATTGCGGAAACAACCAGATCGACTTCAGGAATCGTTGCCACGCTCCGGCAACCCTCGACACCGATCAGTATATTGAAATCTCTGGGCAAGGGGAATGCACGCGTTAGCCGGTCGGCACCCTGCTCCGTCGCCACGGAAACCATTCGGGGCCTGAATTCCTGAATCTGCGCCTTGAGTCGGTCGATGTTCTCCCCGGCGGACAATCCCATGACACGAAACATGGCCGGATGCCGCCTTACGATGTTGAGCGTGTTGACCCCGATAGAGCCCGTGGACCCAAGAATGGATATATTCTTCATCTCAGTTTATTATATAGGTCTTATAGTAATAAATGACGGGGGCGATGAACAACAGGCAGTCCATACGATCCAGGATTCCCCCATGCCCGGGTAAAGCCGTGCCCGAATCCTTGACGCCCCCTGTTCTTTTTATCTCCGATTCAAAGAGGTCACCCAACTGACCGGTTACCCCCCCTAGAAAGGACATGGCAAGCACGTGGGGTAACCATAGATTCGGCATGAACAGACAGGCGAATACGAGGCAGGCCGCCATGCTGCCCGCAACCAGACCGATCACCCCTGCGACCGTTTTATTTGGACTCACCGAGGGCATTAATTTCGTTTTACCCAAGAATTTCCCGGAGTAAAAGGCAGCCACATCACCGGAAAAGGCAAGTATCAAAATAAAAAATATCCACAAAACACCGTTCTCAAATCTACGGATCAGAATAAAATAAGATATAAAAACGGGAATATACCATATGCCGAACAGGTATTTTGTCAGCAGGCTGATATCCGGCCCCTCCTTGCGGTTCCTTATTCTGAACAAATCGCACAGAATCAGACAGATGATCAGGAGAGACAGAACCGCGTACAAATGCTCCAATCCCCCATAGTGAGTCATCAGGGGAATTACCAGGACGATACAAAAAAACTCCCATCTCCTCTTCAGAGGTTCGGACCCGTGAATAATTTTTTCATACTCCCAAGCTGCGAAAAAAATCACCAGGGCGATCAAGAAAGAAAATACGGCCTCGTTTCCAAAGTAAATAAGCAGAAAAAGGGATGGAACGGCAATGAAGGCGGTCAGCCACCGTTGGATATGAAAAGCATTCATTCTCTAGCGCGTCATTCCTTTCCCGAGCTGTGCGCTGGTTTTGCCGAATCTTCTTTCTCTCTTACGAAATTCCTCAATTGCGGCGAGAAGCTCCGCTTTTCCAAAATCCGGCCACAGAACATCCGTGAAATAAAATTCCGTGTAAGCCGACTGCCAGAGCAGAAAATTGCTCAAACGGTATTCACCGCTCGTGCGAATCAAAAGGTCCGGATCCGGCATATCCGCTGTCGAGAGATAGCGGCCCAATAATTCATTCGTCATGTCTTCCCATGAATATCGTCCAGACTGAAAATCGGCAAAAAGCCCTTTGACGGCTTCCGTGATATCGTCACGACCGCTGTAGTTCAAAGCCAAGGTCAAAACCATGTCATGGTTATCAGCGGTTTGTTTGCATACCCCATGAATTTTATCCTGTAACGAGGGTTTTATGCGGGATATGTTCCCGATGATGTTCAGGCGAATGCCCGTTTGTTGCATTTCCATAAGTTCTGACGTCAGATACTCGGACAGAAGCCTCATCAATGCGTTCACTTCCGTTATGGGTCTGGACCAGTTGTCCACGGAAAAGGCGTAAAGCGTAAGATACCTTACACCGAGTTCGCGACATGCCCTGGTAACGACACGCACAGCCTCCGCACCTTTTTTATGGCCGGAAATGCGTCCCATCGCATGCTTTTGCGCCCATCGCCCGTTCCCATCCATAATGATGGCAATATGTTGGGGAATAATTTGACTTTTTTTAGTCATAAGTTTTTTCGTAAAACCGGATCCTCATACCACAGTTTACACTGAATGACCATCAACGGTACTTCCAAAAAAAATAGGGAAGCTCAATACTTCCCCATTTTCCATCTTTTTTAAATCGATAAAGATCATATTTCCATAATTTCCTTTTCCTTCGACGTCAAGACCTGATCCACTTTTTCAATATACTTATTGGTGATTTTCTGAACCTCCTCCTGCTGGCGGAACAGGTCGTCTTCAGAAAGGGTGTTGTCTTTCTTCAATTCCTTAAGCTGTTCATTTGCGTCTCGGCGAATATTCCGAATATTTACTTTCGCCTCCTCTGACATTTTTTTAACGACTTTGACAAGTTCTTTTCTTCTTTCTTCCGTCAAAGGGGGAATGGACAATCGAATCAACTTGCCATCGTTGCTGGGCATCAACCCCAGATCGGACTTGTGAAGGGCTTTTTCGATTAAGCTGATGACACTGCTATCCCACGGTGAAATCAGAATAAGCCGGCTCTCCGGAACAGACAAGGTGGCCATCTGGTTCAGAGGAGTCATCGTTCCGTAATATTCCACTTTTATCCCGTCAAGGAGGGCAATCGATGCGCGCCCCGTCCGGACCTTGCTAAACGATTTATCGAGAGCGGCAATGCCCTTATCCATATTTTTTGTGAGTTCTTCAAAAATCAGTTCCGTCATTGCTTAACCTCCGACTATTGTACCAATCCTTTCTCCACAAATGGCGCGCTTGATATTTCCTTTCGTTAAAAGATTAAACACCAAAACAGAAAGGTTGTTGTCCCTGCAAAGCGAAATCGCTGTGGCGTCCATAACTCTCAGATTCTGTGTCAGAATATCGGTGAAGCCGATACGATCAAAAAAAACCGCATCATGGGACATAACGGGATCCTTGTTATAAATGCCGTCCACCTTGGTCGCTTTCATCAGGATATCCGCTTTAATTTCCAGCGCTCTTAGAGTGGCCGCCGTATCTGTCGTAAAATAGGGGTTCCCCGTTCCTCCTCCGAAAATAACGATCCTGCCCTTTTCCAGATGGCGGATCGCTCTTCTTTGAATGTACGCCTCCGCAACCTCTTTAACTTCAATAGCCGACTGCACGCGCGTCTCTATTCCCAGTTTTTCCAGAGCGCTCTGGAGGGCCAGGCTGTTGATCATCGTGGCGAGCATCCCCATATAATCAGCTGTGGTGCGATCCATCCCTTTGGCGCTTACTTCGACGCCCCGGAAAATATTCCCGCCGCCGACAACCACTCCGATCTGGACACCCAATTCCGACGCCTCCTTGATCTCATGTGCGATCTCATCGACCACATCGGGATCCACCCCGAAGGAACGCCGGCCCATCAGGGCTTCGCCGCTAACCTTGATCAGGATGCGCTTATACTGTGGCGACTGCATTTATCCCCCGATTTCTTCACCGAGCTGAAAGCGGGCAAAACGCCGAATAATAATATTTTCACCCGTCTTGGCGATCATGTTGTTCACCAATGTCGCAACCGTCATGCTGTCATCCTTGATAAACTTTTGATTCACCAGGCAAACTTCCTCATAAAATTTGTTGAGTTTTCCTTCAATGATTTTATCCCAGATTTTTTCCGGCTTTTTTTCCGCCAGCAACTGACTCCGGTAGATGTCCTTCTCTCTTTCCAGGGCCTCCTCGGGAATCTCCTGAGCATTGACGTAAACGGGGTTGGTCGCCGCAACCTGCATGGCAAGGTCCTTTGCCATGGCCTGGAAATGGTCCGTTTTTGCAACAAAATCCGTTTCGCAGTTCAACTCCACCATTACCCCGATCTTGCCGCCCATATGGACATAGGTGGCGACCGTCCCGTCTTTTGCCGCCTTGGAAGACCGTTTCGTCGCCGCGGACATGCCTTTTTTTCGTAAATAATCAACCGCCTTATCCAAGTCGCCACCGGAGGCCGTCAGTGCCTCCTTGCAATCCATCATGCCGGCGCCTGTTTTATCCCTTAAATCCTTCACCATTGTCGATGTAATATTCAATTTTTTCTCCTCCTTAAAAGTAACAACTCCCCGAACCAGAGTCCGCATGTCATGGATGGAATATCCTTTATAAATGGGGCCTTTATAAAGGTAGGATCATTCGCCATGCTTATTTATTAATCATGGCCTTCGGTTTCTGAGGAAGCTTCCTCTTTTGTTTCCACGCTCTCCGGCACATCCTCATCCTCACCCGCATCCAGAGGTTCTACACTCAGTTCTTCCGCTTCGATTTCCTTGTTGCTTTCAGCCTGAACCCGTTCTTCAAATCGCTTTTTACCTTCCAAAACCGCATCGGCGAACTTCGATGAAAAGAGTTTGATTGCCCGGATCGCATCGTCGTTACCAGGGATGATATAATCAATATCATCGGGATCACAGTTCGTATCGACAATGGCCACAATGGGAATGCCCAGCCTTTTGGCTTCCCTGATTGCAATGTCTTCCCGTTTCGGATCGACTATGAAAACAGAGGAGGGATGCCCCTTCATGTTGCGGATCCCACCAAGAACTTTCTCAAGCTTTTCCTTTTCCTTTTGGAGAATTAAAATTTCCTTCTTCGGAAAAGCACGGATCGAATCATCGGTAAACATCTTGTCCAGATAGTTCAAGCGGTCAATGCTCTTTTTGACCGTCCCAAAATTGGTCAGCATACCGCCAAGCCATCGTTGACTCACGTAAGGCATATCACAGCGGGTCGCTTCCTCCCGAATCGCCTCCTGTGCCTGCTTTTTGGTGCCTACAAACAGCAATTCACCGCCTTCGCTTACGGTGTTGACGATAAAGTTATACGCCGCCTGAAAAAAGCCCACAGTCTGCTGCAGATCAATGATGTAGATATTATTCCGAGCCCCGAAGATATAAGGTTTCATTTTCGGGTTCCACTTGTTCGTCTGATGCCCAAAGTGAACACCCGCCTCCAACAACAGTTTCATGGAAATGTTGGCCATACCGTTTACTCCTTTGCTTTGTGTTTATTCCGCCATTCCAGAAAACTACGGTCCAATTTTCTCCCCATGGAGAGAAAACAACACACCGTATATACTGAGAATGTGTGAGGTTCGTGGGCTATTAACACATCCCCACCCAATGATCAAGTGAAAAGGTGAACAATCTGTGGTATTTTCCGCTCCGGGATCAGGTATGATAGTGGGCATTGATTGTGACGTATTCGTGAGTCAAATCGGAGGCCAAAAGTTGAAAGTGCGCCTTTCCCATTCCCATCTGGATCAGGACGCGAATGTGCGGCAATGCCATGATTTCCTTCAATTCTGATTCGTGCCCGTCAATGCCGCGGCCATCTGCAAAAATCACGACATGGTTGAGGGTCACCCGAACGGCGTTCACGGGAATCGTTTCCTTTACGGCCCCGATTGCTCCAATGATACGCCCCCAGTTTGGATCACCCCCGTAAAAGGCTGTTTTTACGAGATTTGAATTGGCCACGGCATAGGCTATCCTGCGAGCGTCCATCCGGCTCTTCGCTTCTTCCACCCGCAACTCAATGACTTTGGTAGCCCCTTCTCCGTCCTGGACCATCGAAAAAGAGAGTTGGGATAGGACATCGTCCAGCATGGTCTTAAATATCTGAATATTTCTCGATCCATTCAAAGGTTTGAGGCCGCTTTGCCCATTGGCAAGAATGAGCGCCGTGTCGTTTGTACTCATGCATCCATCAACTGTGATGGCATTAAAACTCCTGTCTACCGAGCTTCTGAACAATTTATCCAAGGTACCGCTTTCAATGTTGGCGTCGGTCATAATAAACGCGAGCATTGTAGCCATATGGGGTTCAATCATCCCCGCACCCTTGGCCAGTCCGCAAACCGTGATTTCGCGTCCGTCGATGACGCCTTTGGCCAGGGACATTTTGGGCATTTTATCGGTCGTCATGATCGCCTCTTCAGCCTGCGAAAATCCATCTTCTTTGAGACCCGTAACCAGTCGCGGCATACCCTTCCTGATTTTGGAGATCGGCACCCGATACCCGATGACACCGGTCGAAGCCACGTAGACCAGTTCATCTCTAATGCCCAATTGGCGTGAGGCCATGAGAGACATCTCCCGTGCATCCTGAAGACCTTCAATACCGGTCGCCGCGTTGGCGACGCCGCTGTTCGCAATAACCGCCTGGCCCTCCCCTCTTTGAATCCTTTCCATATCAAGCAGCACCGGTGCGGCCTTGAAAGCATTTTTCGTAAAAACCCCTGCGGCGGATGCCGGCTGTATAGAAAAAATCATACCCAGATCCTTGTAACCATTTTCCTTGATACCACAGTGGATACCATTGGCGAGAAAACCGGGTACAACAAATTCATGATTCATGTGACGTGCCTCTTTGTTTCAACTAATTCTGGCCACAGCATTTTTTATACTTTTTACCACTGCCGCAGGGACAGGGATCGTTTCGTCCGATTTTATCGCCGGTTCTTTTTATGGTTGCCTGTGCCGGCACCGCTTCACCCCGGTTCATGGTGAAAGTCTGCTTTTGTCTGGATTGTATTGCATCAACTTCCTCTTCCCGCTGAACCCGGACCATGCAAAGCTTCTCCAGCGTGTTCTCCTTGATACGATAAATCATCTCCATGAACATATCGTATCCCTCCTTCTGGTACTCCCGGACCGGATCCTTCTGTCCATAGCCCCGCAGTCCGATTCCCTCTTTCAGGTGATCCATGGCCAGAAGATGGTCTTTCCAGTGGACATCAATCGACTGAAGCATGATGACTTTCATGAGATAGTCCATGAGAGAGGTTCCGAATTCCTTTTCCTTTGCCTTCAGGAGATCCTTGACTGTTGTGATCAGTTCATCTGTTATGATCGTCTCATTTAACCCATCCGGATCAGAAGCAGCATAATCCGTCCTGAGGGAGAAGCGTTTAAAAATCATGTCGTCCATGGCCTTCAAGTTCCAGTCTTCAGGATGGCTTTTTTCTTCTATGAAGTCATCGACAAGATTTTCCGCAACCTCTTCCAGCATTTCCGAAATATCTTCCCACAAGTTGTCCCCTTTCAGAACCTTCTTGCGCTGCTCATAGATTACCTGGCGCTGACGGTTCATCACATCGTCGAAATCCAGAAGGTGCTTACGTATTTCAAAATTCTGGCCTTCGACACGCTTTTGTGCGTTCTCAATAGCCCGGGAAATAAACTTGTGCTCTATGGGCTGGTTTTCCTCAATGCCCAGACGATCCATTACGGCGGAAATTTTCTCTGCTCCGAAAATTCTCAACAGATCATCTTCCAGAGAAAGGTAGAAGCGAGAAGAGCCTTGATCCCCCTGTCGGCCGGAACGACCTCGCAACTGGTTATCGATACGACGGCTTTCATGGCGCTCCGTACCCAGAATATGAAGACCACCCAGTTCGGCGACCCCCTCCCCCAGCTTGATATCCGTACCCCTTCCGGCCATATTGGTTGAAATCGTTACCATGCCTTTCTGTCCGGCTTTTGCAACAATCTCCGCTTCCTTTTCATGGTTCTTGGCATTGAGAACATAATGGGGAATACCCGAACGCGTCAGGAATTTACCGAGTAATTCCGACTTTTCAATGGATATCGTCCCAACGAGGACCGGCCGTCCCTGTTGATTCAATTCCTTGATCTCTTCGATGACGGCGTTGAATTTTTCCTTTTCCGTTTTATAGATCACATCGGAATGGTCGTTTCGAATCATGGGCATATTGGTTGGAATAACCACGACATCCAAATCGTATATTTTTTTGAACTCGGCGGCCTCTGTATCGGCCGTACCGGTCATGCCTGAGAGTTTTGTGTACATCCGAAAGTAATTCTGAAAAGTGATGGAGGCAAGGGTCTGGTTTTCCCGCTCAATTTTCACCTTTTCCTTCGCCTCCAGGGCTTGGTGCAGGCCGTCACTGTATCTCCGTCCGGGCATGATCCGCCCTGTAAACTCATCAACGATAATGACCTGCCCATCCTTCACCAGGTAATCCACATCTTTTTTAAACAGGGTGTGGGCTTTCAACGCCTGGTTGACATGGTGAAGAAGTTCGATGTTTTTCGGCTCATATAGATTCTGTACCTTTAAGTAGGTTTCAACGCGCGCCACGCCTTCTTCTGTAAGCGCAACGGTTCTTGACTTTTCCTCTACCGTGTAATCCTTCTCCTTCCGGAGATTGGGGATGATCTGATTGATCCGGTAATATTTATCCGTCGATTCCTCGGAGGCACCGGAAATGATCAAGGGCGTTCTGGCTTCATCGATCAGAATGCTGTCAACCTCATCGACAATCGCATAATTAAAATCACGCTGGACATAATCGTCCAGGGTAAATTTCATATTATCCCGAAGGTAATCGAAACCAAATTCGTTATTCGTGCCATAGGTGATGTCTGCGCCATAGGCCTCCTTGCGTTCATTGTCGTCCATGCCATGGACAATGGTTCCCACGGACAAGCCGAGGAAACGATATATGGGCCCCATCCACTCGGCATCGCGTTTGGCCAGGTAGTCATTCACCGTCACCAGATGAGCGCCTTTTCCTTCCAGTGCGTTGAGATAAAGCGGCAATGTGGCAGCCAGGGTCTTGCCTTCCCCTGTCTTCATTTCGGCAATTTTCCCTTCGTTCAACACGAGCCCTCCAATGACCTGCACATCAAAGGGGCGCATTTTTACCGTCCTCCAGGCAACTTCACGGACAACGGAAAAGGCTTCAGGCAAAATATCCTCTAGTACGGCCCCTTCGGCCAATTGTTCTTTAAAATATCCGGTTTTGGCTCTTAACTGGTCGTCGGAAAGATTCTGCAAGGAGGGTTCGAAACGATTTACCTCCTGAAGAATATGAGACAATCTTTTAATATCGCGATCGTTTTTTGTGCCAATGATCTTTTTAATGAAATAATCCAGCATAGGACACCCGCTTAAGAATTTATGTCACTGAAGACGATGAAGTACATGAACTGTGGAGAATGATTTTGAAAGGCCCCCTCCCTGCGTCGAGAGTTCTTATACTGACATCACTATAATATGTCAATGATATTTGCTCTTGATCTTATTCTATAAAATCGCGTTATTGGACGCATTTACGGGGATTTTCCCCGGGAAATTTGTCTTGACTTTGTCGTGTGTATTGGGCTAAACAGCCGCAATAAAACAAAGTATATGTTCTCATCAGAAAGGAGTTCTCATGGCAAAATACGATACAGCGTCCCTGAGAAATATCGTCGTCGTCGGGCATGGCGGGACGGGTAAAACCTCACTTTGTGAGGCGTTTCTTTTTTTGAGCGGCAAAACAGACCGACCGGGACGTGTTGATGAAGGCACCTCCTCCATGGACTTCGAACCCGAAGAGCAAAAAAGACATATTTCAATCAGCACGGCGGTTAACTTCTTCGAATGGGACAAGCATAAAATCAATATCATGGACACGCCAGGTGATTCTAATTTTTCATTCGATACGAAGAATGCCCTGCGTGTTGCAGACAGCGCCGTTGTTGTCGTCGATGCCGTCAGCGGCGTGGAGTTTCAGACCATCAAAAACTGGGAATACGCCGATGCACTCAATATACCCCGTGTAATTTTTATCAATCGCATGGACAGGGAAAGGGCCGACTTCAGGAAGTCTTTTGACAGCATAAAGGCTCTCCTCGGGGAAAAGGGCACCCCCCTCTGCCTTCCCATTGGTAAGGAAAATGCTTTTAAAGGCATCGTTGATCTGGTCGACATGAAGGCGATGATCTTTGATGACAAGCAAGGCACCTATACCGCAGCCGATATCCCGCCCGATATCATAGACGATGCCAATCATTACCGGGAATCGATGTTGGAAGACATCGCGGAATGTGACGAAAATTTGATGGAGCAATATCTGGAAAACGGAGATTTGTCTGAGGATGATCTGAAAACCGGACTCCGACAGGGTATTTTAAACGGTTCGCTTTATCCCGTTCTATGCGGGTCCTCAATCAAGAATATCGGTATCACCCCCTTTATGGATTTCATGACCAAGTATCTGCCATCACCGATTGATCGCGGCAGTGCCGTGGGAAAACCACTCTCCGGTGACGGTGAAGAGGAGAGGAATCCCGATGAAGCCGCGCCTTTTTCAGCGCTCGTGTTCAAAACAATAGCGGATCCCTATGCCGGACGGCTCACGATTTTCCGTGTTTATTCCGGAACATTAACTTCCGACGGCAATTTTTACAATACAACACGGAAAATAACAGAGAGAACAGGCAACATATCTTACGTGGAGGGGAAAACACAAAAAACGGCAGAGCGGCTAATTCCGGGAGATATTGCCGCGTTGTCGAAACTCAAGGACACGTTTACGGGAGACACCATCTGTACAGAAAAGGCGCCAATCATATATGAGAAGATTGCTTTCCCGCCGACAATCATCTCTTTTGCAATTGAACCCAAATCCAGAGGAGATGAGGAAAAAATTGTTTCTTCCATCAACCGGCTCATAGAAGAGGACCCAACCCTGTCCTTCCATCGGGATGAACAGACCAAGGAAATGATCATTTCCGGTATGGGTCAGGTACATATTGAAGTCAACATGGAAAAGATGAAACGGAAATTTGGTGTGGAAGCCCATTTAAAGACACCAAGAGTCCCTTACAAGGAAACCATCAAGGGCAAAACCAACATCCAGGGTCGCTACAAGAAACAGTCCGGCGGTCGTGGTCAATTTGGCGACTGCTGGTTGGATATTGAACCCCTGCCCCGTGGTGAGGGTTTCGAATTTGTCGATAAAATCGTCGGCGGTGTGATCCCCCAGCAATACCGGCCTGCGGTGGAGAAAGGTATTGTCGAGGCAATGGGAGAAGGAGTGGTCGCCGGTTATCCCGTTGTGGACATCAGGGTTTCCCTTGTTGATGGCTCTTACCATACAGTCGATTCTTCCGAAATGGCATTCAAAATAGCGGGTTCCATGGGTTTTAAAAAGGGCGTCATGGCCTGCCAGCCGGTTCTCTTGGAACCGATTGTCAATATTGAAATTGAAATTCCGGATGAGTATATGGGAGATGTCATCGGCGATCTGAACAGTCGGCGTGGCCGCGTCCTGGGCATGGATTCCAAAGGAGCAAACCAGATCGTTAGGGGACAGGTGGCGCTGGCCGAGATTCTAAAATATGCACCTGATCTAACCTCAATGACCAGCGGACGGGGTACTTTTACCTATACGCATTCCCACTATGAAGAAGTTCCCGCCCATTTGGCGGAGAAAATTATCGAAGAATCAAAGAGAGAAAAGGAAGAAACGTAGGATGCCGTTTACGTTCGGAATTATCACGGTAAGCGACAAAGGAGCTCGCGGGGAAAGACTTGACACGAGCGGTCAGGAAATTCGCGATATTCTTGGTAAGGAAGGTTTCTATTTTGTTGATTATACAATAGTTCAGGATGAAGTTGAACAGATTAGCGCAGCCCTCGTCGCCTACGCTGATCAAAAGAAAATCGATTTGATTGTTACAACAGGAGGAACCGGCGTCAGCCCATCCGATGTCACACCGGAAGCGACCATGGGTGTCATTGATAAAGAAATTCCCGGGATGTCAGAAGCAATGAGACGCGAAAGCGTCCTCATTACACCCCATGCGATGATATCCCGTGCTGTGGTCGGTATCCGGGGTGAATCATTGATAATCAACTTGCCGGGAAGTCCTAAAGGTGTCAGGGAGAATCTTGCCACGGTTCTCCCCGCATTGGGGCACGCCATAGAAAAAATTAAAGGAGATCCATCGGATTGTTCTGTTTAAATCGTGGCTCATTGGGATCTTTTAAAAATTGAGACGTCCTATTGGGGAACCAGTGTCGATGAAGTCAAATAATGATCCTTGTTGAAAAAAACGAGGGTGAAAACGTTCCCTTGTACTTTTTTCAAAAATTGCCATCGATCATAACGAAAAAGAGGAGCACGAGGAGGCTTGCATGGCAAAAATTGATGCTTTTTTTCAGCTGATGAATGAACAGGGCGCATCGGACCTCCATCTTGTTGCGGGTCAACAGCCCGCCATCCGTATTCGGGGTGACATGGAACGCATCCAATACGATACTTTGACCAACGATGAATTGCGCTCCATGCTCTATGAAATTACACCGGAACAAAAGATAAAACACTTCGAGGAGACAGGCGATGTGGATTTTGCCTACGAGGTGCCGAGCCTGGCGCGTTATCGAGCTAATTTTTTCATGCAGCAAAATGGCGTCGCCGCTGTTTTCAGAGAAATTCCCAGCAGGATATCCACCTGTGCAGAGTTGGGTCTTCCACCGGTTATTGCGAAACTGGCCACACTGCCCAGGGGGCTTATTCTGGTCACTGGCCCAACCGGGTGCGGCAAATCGACCACTCTGGCAGCGATCATCAATGAAGCCAACCGACTCCGCAAAGACCACATCATCACCATTGAAGACCCCATTGAATTCGTCCACCAGAGCCAAAACTGTATCGTCAATCAGCGTGAAGTCGGCTTTCATACACGATCCTTTTCCTCGGCCCTCCGGGGCGCTCTGCGAGAAGATCCAGATATCATACTGGTTGGCGAAATGCGCGATCTGGAGACGATTTCTCTCGCCATTGAAGTGGCTTCAACGGGACACCTCGTTTTCGCTACTTTGCATACCACCAATGCAGCCCGGACCGTCGATCGTAT
>Ga0172382_10001609_pt1 | contig 40101 bp, 37 predicted proteins | sample Leawel138RmetaG_FD_122245 | JGI IMG/M metagenome (GOLD analysis project Ga0172382, IMG submission 122245) | Leachate microbial communities from a municipal landfill in Southern Ontario, Canada - Leachate well 138R metaG | ecosystem: Engineered > Solid waste > Landfill > Unclassified | place... | reverse complement strand
GTGTGATCCCCCGTGAAACGTAAGCAGTCAGGCCGCGCCGCCCCCGACAGGCCGGCTCGTGCGCAGCCGCAGCGAAGCAGCGCGGCGGCGACGCCCATCCCGGCAGACCGCAATGCCGAACGGCTGGCGCGCATCGAACGGCGCAAAGCACGGCAGCGGGCTTTATCACTGACCATCCTGGTGCTGCTGATCATGGTCGCGACCGTATACGCGATTATCTGGGTGATGCGTGAGGCGCGCCCTCGGCCCCGTTTCATCTTTATCCAAGAAGGGACAGTTTCGCACCAGGTGACGCTGTCCGGCCTGATCGCGCGCGATGATCAGCTTTTCGCCGCGCCGTCCGACGGCGTCCTCAAGCCGCTGGCTGCAGAAGGCAGCCGGGTCGCCAAAGGGCAGAAGCTGGCGCTGGTTATCCCCGCAGGGCGTGAGGCCGAGCTGAGCGAGCTGCAAAAATGTGAAAAAGACATCGTCGATCTGCAAAACGAACTGATGCGGCAGGGAAAGGGTGCGGCCGCCCGGGCGATCTATGACGAGAGCGAAGCCTCCCTGGCCGCGGTGGTCAACCTGATCCGGGCTGATTTGACCCGCCAGGACATGGGCAACATCGGAACCTACCAGACTGCCCTGAACCTTATCCTGGAACAGCGGACAGCTCGCCTGATGCCGGTCGATTTCCAGGATGCGCGCCTGGCCGACCTGAAGCTGACCCGCACGGCTCTCGAACAGTCCCTCGGGCTGGAGGCGGCAACCCTGATCTGCCAGAAACCGGGCATCGTGTCCTATCGCCTGGATGGGCTTGAAGGGGAGCTGAACAACAAGGCAATCCTGTCTCTGCCCGCTGACCGGATCGAGGATGAGATCTCGAACAGCCCGGATGTCCTGCCGGTCAGCCAGACCGTCAGCAAGGACGCGGAGGTGCTGCGCGTCTCGTCGGGCCTTTACCAGAGCCTGGCTTTCCTGGTGCCGGGCAACCAGACTGCGGTTTTCCCGGTGGATTCGGTTCATACGCTGCTCCTGGCCGACGAGCAGCTGTCGATTGCCGGCTGCCAGGCCGTCCGGGTCGAGAAGAGCGGGAGCGACACACTGGTCGTTTTCCGGACGGACCGCCGGATCGAGTGGCTGTCTGACCGCCGTATCGTTCGGGCCACGCTGCCCCTGACCCAGACGACTGGTCTCAAGGTGCCGCTGTCGTCTCTGGTCGATTATGACCAGGAGAAAGGGCAAGCTGCCCTGATGATCGTGGTCAATGGCGTTGCCCGGTTAAGTCCGGTCACCGTTGTGGATCAGGATGACAAGTCGGCCATCGTAGCCGGCGCTGAGAATACCGATCACCCCATCGGCGTCGCCGCCATCCTGGTGGTCAACCCGGAATCCATTCAAGAAGGTGAGTTCATTGGCGAGTGACGAAGTGTTGGAGATTAAGGCCAGGCTCGCATCGGTCAGAGAGGTGATCGCGGCGGCAGCCGCCCTCTCGGGGCGCCCGGCCGAGGCGATTACCCTGATCGGCGTCAGCAAGCTGTTTTCCGCCCAGACGGCCCTGGCTGCCTGGCAGTGCGGCCTGATGGACCTGGGCGAAAACCGTGTCCAGGAATTGCTGCCCAAGCAGGACTGGCTGGCCCGGGCCGGTGCCAGCCCCAACTGGCACCTGATCGGGACGCTGCAGCGCAACAAGGTTCGCCAGGTGATCGGACGCACGGCCCTGATCCATTCGGTTGATTCGATCAGCCTGCTCGACGAGATCAGCCGGCGCAGCGAGGCAGCCGGCCTGGTCACCGCTGTATTGCTGCAGATTAATGCGTCCGGGGAAAACAGCAAGCACGGTTTTGCCCTCCACGAGCTCGCCGACGCGCTGGCTCAGGGCTGGCAATTGCCAGGGGTGCAGATCCGCGGCCTGATGGCCATGGCGCAGCAAACGGCCTTCCCGGAGGAAACCATCCCTGTTTTTACCGCTGTGCGCGACGCGTTCGATCGCGTGGCCTGTCATCCGGATTGTCCGGACGGCTGGTCGGTTCTTTCCATGGGCATGAGCCAGGACTTTTCCCAAGCCATCCGCTGCGGCGCGACCCATGTTCGCATCGGCAGCGCCATCTTTGGTCCGCGCCCGCTGTAACGTGCCTGTGATCTGGACCGGGCTAATTTACGGCCCGGTTACAGCAAACTTACTCTTGTTCGCTGATCATTGTATCCTTTCCGCCGGGTTCCTATAATGGAACCGTAGAACGAAAACGGTATGGAGGGATCACGATGTCAGATCTTCTGAACAAGCTATTCAATCGCCTGGGCAGTTTCCGGGACGAGATTGACTATGAAGACGATTACGAGCAGGAAGAAGAGCCCGAGCAGGAGCCGGCGATAGCCGAGGAGCAAAGGTCAAGTCCGTTCCGTCGTCCTCAACCAGCCAAAGTCGTCGATTTTCGCACGTCCGGTGGTCAACAGCAGGTCGTGATCATGCAACCGTCCGATATCGATTCGGCCCAGCAGGCCTGCGACCACATCCGTGCCGGCAAGACGGTCATCTGCAACATCGAGAAAGTCGAGCCCAAGGTTGCCCAGCGCGTCATCGACTTCATCACCGGCGCCGCCTATGCCCTGGACGGCAAAGTCATGCCGGTCTCCTCGGTGATCTTTGTCGTCGCGCCGCGCCAGACGGCTCTGGTCGAAGGCGGTATCGTCAGCCAGAGTGCCGAGTATCTGCGCCAGTCTGCCGCCCGCTGACCGGGAACATCCCCGGAACTTTAAAAGCCCTGCCTGAAACGGCGGGGCTTTTTGCTTGGGCGTAATCCTGTCAGCGTGTGTGCATCTGTGCTATAATCTGGTGATTAGAAAAGGGGGATGCGCCATGAGCATCGTGATCGGACTGGATATCGGAGGCAGCACCACGAAAATTGTCGGCCTGGAAGACGGCCGCCTGATCAGCAAGGAACGGGTCAAGGCAAGCGATCCGGTGGCCTCCGCTTTCGGTGCACTGGGCAAGTTCCTCAGCCAGAACAACCTTGACCTCAAGTCGATCGAGCGTGTCATGATGACCGGCGTCGGCGCAACCTATGTGCGCGGCGACCTGCTGGGCCTTAAGACGGTCAAGACCGCCGAATTTCGGGCGATCGGCCTGGGCGGTCTGTTCGTGTCCGGCTTGCGTGAGGCGATCGTGGTCAGCATGGGAACCGGCACGGCGATTGTGCGCGCGGCGGAACGTGAAGTCGAGCACCTGATCGGCTCCGGCGTCGGCGGCGGTACACTGCTGGGACTATCCAACCGCATGATCAACGTGCGTGACTTCGAGATGTTCAACGAGATGGCCGAAAAAGGCGACTTGTCGAACATCGACTTGACCATCGGCGACATCACGCGCGAGGAGATCGCCGGATTGCCGGCCAACACGACAGCCTCCAACTTCGGCAAGATCAGCGACGCGGCCAGCCACGAGGATATCGCGCTGGGCATCGTCAACCTGGTTTTCCAGTCGATCGGCACGTCGGCCGTCATGGCTGCACGCCAAAGCCATTTGCGTGAAATCGTCTTTACCGGCAATTTGACCCTGGTAACGGCCGGGAAGCGGGTTTTAAACGCTTTTTCCGAGTTGTACCACGTTTCGATACTCGTGCCGGACTCCGCGGAGTTCGCGACGGCGATCGGAGCTGCCCTATGCCCGATGTAAAGCCCTGTCGTGCTTTTGAACTGGACGCCCTGCGCGGCCTGGCTTTGCTCCTGATGGTCCTGCACCACCTGATCTTCGACCTGCGCCACGTGTTCGGACTGCCCGTGTTTGCCTTTCAGGATACCGATTGGTTTGCCTATCTCCTCCAGCCGATTTTCCTCAATGTCTTCCTGGTGGTTTCCGGCATCTGCTGCACGTTTTCCCGCAGCAACACGCGCCGCGGACTGCGCCTGCTGCTGGTCGCGCTGACCCTGTCCGCGGTGTCCATCCTGGCATCGGAGCTGTCGGGCCAGGAATTTTATATCTATTTCAATGTTTTGCACCTGCTGGCCCTGGGCATCCTGCTCTATGCGGGCCTGACCCGCGCCGAGCGGCGCCAAGACCGTTCCCAGGTGCGCGGCGACCTGCTGTTGCTGCTGGCGATCGCTGTGGTTTTGGGTGCCGCCTGGCTGGTGCCTTTCTTCGCCGATCACGGCCGCTGGTGGCTGCTGCCGCTCGGCCTGCCGCCGAAACTGGATGCCGCGATGGCCGATTACCTGCCACTGGTGCCCTGGCTGGGCTTTTTCCTGGTCGGCACCCTGATCGGGCGGCGCGTCTACCCGAACCGCTGCAGCGCCTTTCCGGGCGCCCCGGCCTGGCTGTTGGCCGCCAGCGGCCCGTTTGCGCTGCTTGGCCGCCATTCGCTGGCTATTTACGTGCTGCACCAGCCGATCCTGCTCGCCTTGCTGTTCGGCCTTCGGGCGCTGGGCCTGATCTGAGCCTTGAAAGGAGATCCCCTTGGCTTCTTGTGCAATTCTGTTTGATCTTGACGGAACCTTGGTCGATACGATCCATGATCTGGCCGACGCGGCAAACCGCACCATCCGGGAAATCGGCCTGCCGGCGCTGCCGGTCGAAGACTACCGTCTGCTGGTCGGCGCCGGTGCCCGCAACCTGATGGCGCGCTGCTGCCGGGCTGCGGGAATGCCGCTCGAGCCCGAAGATGCCCGGATCGAGGGGCTGGTCCGCCGTTTCAAAGCCCATTACGACCAGAACTGGCACGAGCGCTCGCTGCCCTATCCGGGCATAGCGGCCGCACTCAGCCGGCTGTCCGACGCCCAGGTGCCCATCGCCGTGCTGTCCAACAAGCCGGACGATTTCACGCGCCAGGTGGTCAGCCATTTTTTCCCGGACCATCGCTTTGCGGCCGTCCGGGGCCAGCGCGGCCAGGATCCGCTTAAACCCGATCCGACGGTCGCCCTCGAACTGGCGCGTCAGCTGAACTGCCCGCCGGAACGCTGCGCGCTGGTCGGTGATTCCGGAACCGACATGGAGACCGCCGTCCGGGCCGGTTTCCTGCCGGTCGGCGTTTTGTGGGGCTTTAGGGACGAGCGCGAACTAAGAAACTTTGGTGCCGCCCACCTGGCGGAAAACCCCGGTGAAATGGTAACCTGCCTGCTTGATTGGTGTCAGAAAAGGCGTGTACAATAAAAATGGATTTGCCTGACACACAAGACGGGGTGATCACATGCCGCGGTTCAAAAACGAACGTTATTCCAAACGCCAGCTGAGCTGGTATTTGTGGCCCTTGCCGGCGCTGGCGGCTTTTGCCGCCCAGCGTTTGCTGGCGGCGCGGCCGGATCTCGTGGAGACGGTGCACAGCCAGCGATTGTTTCGCGCCCTGGCAGGACCGCTCAGCACCGTGACTTCGCTGGTGCCGTTTTCACTGACCGAAGCCGCTGTTGTGCTCGGTGTCCCGTTGCTTCTCGTCCTGTTGGTCATCTGGCTGATCCGGCTGTTCCGCCAGCGCCGCAAGGGCCTTTTCGCAGCCCGCCTGCTGCGTGCCGTCGCCTGGACGCTGAGCGTCGCCTATCTGGCTTTCATGCTGCTGCATGGCCTGAACTACGCACGGCTGCCGGTTGCCCAGTCTTTCCAGCTGCCGGTCCGCGAACGCGCGGCGGAAGACCTGGCCCAGGCAGCCGAATGGCTGGTCGGGCAGGCCAACACGCTCCGCGAGCAGACCGAGGAGGACGAGACGGGTGTCTTTCGCTTAAGCCTGGGCATAGGGGAAACGCTCAAGACGGCTTCCAGTGCCTATGCGGCGGCGTCTGCCGACTTCCCGCTGCTGGCCGGCGGCCCGCTGAGGCCCAAGGGCGTGTTGTTGTCCCACTACTGGTCGTACACCGGCATTGCCGGCCTTTACATGCCGCTGCTGGTCGAATCCAATGTCAACATCGATGTCCCAGAACACAGCATTCCGGAAACCGCCCTGCATGAAATCGCCCACACCCGCGGCTTCGCGCGCGAGGATGAGGCCGGTTTTCTGGCGTTCCTGACGGGCCTTTACAGCGACAACCCCGATTTTGCCTACTCCGCGCTGCTGGGCGCGGCCCTGCGCACGCTCAACGCCCTGGCTGGCGTCGACATGGACCGGTACCAAACGGTGGCCGCCAAACTCGGCGATGGGATCCGCCGCGACCTGGACGCGTCCGCGCGTTACTGGAAGCAGTTCGAAGGGCCTGTCCAGGAGGTGTCGACGCAGGTCAATGACGCCTACCTGCAGGCAAACCTGCAGGATGACGGTGTCCGCAGCTACGGCCGGATGGTCGATCTGGTCCTTGCCTGGTATGAACAGCAGCAAGCTGCCGGGATGCTATCCGGAGCGATCCGCGTGTTAGCTCCCCAGTAGCCGATGGTGACGCTGCACCTGTCCGGGCAACAGGACCGCTACGGGGCGGCCGACCTGCTCAGGCTCTTTTTCGGCGGTTCGGTTCAGGAACAAGACGATCGCCTGGTCTGCGCCGGCCCCGATCTTGATATTTCATGCAGCATCGACCCGGACGAGGACCTGTTCCGGGTCCGGACACGGCTAGGCGCATGGACGCTGTCAGGCCGGGTGATGAGCGGGAAAGCCCGCCGGGAAAGCAAACGCCAGCTTTACCAGCTCCTGTCCCGGGCCGCCGGGCGGCAGTTCCCCTGGGGGTCGCTGACCGGGATCCGCCCGACCCTGATCGCCGCCGAATGCCTGGCTGAAAGCCAGGACCGGGGAAAAGCGCTGCGCTTGCTGGTTGACGACTGGTTTGTCTCGCCGGAAAAGGCGGATCTGGCTCTCGAGACGGCGCTGTCTGAGCGACAGGTTCTCGAACAGGTCCCGCCGGACAGCCTGCTGGTCTACATCGGCATCCCGTTTTGCCCGACCCGCTGCAGCTACTGCAGTTTCATCACCCGTGAAGCCCCGTCCCGACCAACGCTGCTGGAACCATACGTGACGGCCCTGACCGACGAGATCCGGGGCTTTTTCAGCCAGATCCGCCAGCCGGTTGATGCGCTCTATATCGGGGGCGGCACCCCGACCACCTTGTCTGCCGGCCAACTGGCGCGGCTGTTCGATGCCGTATGGGCTGTCGTGCCGCTCGCAGCCGGTGCGGAAATCACGGTGGAGGCCGGACGCCCGGATACGATCGACGCGGCCCGGCTGGAGGTTCTGAGGCACTCGGGTGTCAACCGTTTGTGCACCAACCCCCAGACGTTCCATGACCAGACCCTGGTGCGCATCGGACGCAATCACAGTGTCGCCCAGATGACCGCGGCCTGGCAGCTGGCCCGGGAAATGGGTTTTGACCACCTCAATTTGGACCTGATCGCGGGCCTTCCGGGCGAAACACCGCCGGACCTGGCCGATTCCCTGGATCAGGCGCTCGCGCTGAGACCGGACAGCCTGACGCTGCACGCTCTGGCGATCAAGCGCAGCTCGGCGCTGCACGAGGAACAGGTTCGAACCGGCGCATCCGAAGCGGACCTGCAGCCGGATTGGGGGGAAGCGGTGTCCGCGGCGCGCCGGACCCTGGCGGCGGCAGGCCTTGCGCCCTACTATTTGTACCGGCAAAAGCAGACGATCGGCTCCCTCGAAAACACGGGTTTCGCCCTTCCCGGCAAGGCATGCTTCTACAATGTGGCCATGATGAGCGACCAAAGATCCGTTATCGGCCTGGGCAGCGGCGCGATGAGCAAGATTGTGTGCTGCAATCGTGTCGTGCGCATCCCAAGCCCGCGCAGCCTCGACATCTACCTGGAGCGGGCCGGCGTGCTGGCCGCACAAAAAGCCGCGGCCCTGCTGGCGGTCACAACCGGAGCGACGCTCAGCCTTTAACCAGGGTGATCAGGACCAGTTCCGGCGGTGCGCACAGCCGTGCGGGAATCCCGAAGGTGCCCAGCCCGCGCGATACCACCAGGTGCGCTTGTTCGCCCAGGCGATAATGGCCGAACGGGCACTCGCGGCCCTGCAGAACGGTGATCAGCGGATGGCCGAACAACGTGATCTGGCCATTGTGCGAGTGGCCAGACAAGATCAGGTTGGCGCTGCCGGCCGGCAAAGCGGCGGCGTAGTCAGGCTGGTGCATCAGGAGCAGGCGAAACGACCCGTCCCAGCTGTCCGGTTCGCCGGATCCGTCGATCAGACCTTCGGGGCTGTAGGTTTTGCCGACATCCGGCTGGCCGAAATAGCTTTCCGCGAGTCCGCCCAGCCAAAGGCCGTCGATCAGGCACGAGCTGTTGTCGAGCAGCGTGAAGCCGCCCGCGTCGAGCAGTTCCTGCATGTGGCGGTATTCCGCCTTGAGCCGGTTGTCGTGGTTGCCGGCGACCGCGTATTGGCCCAGCGGTGCCTGCATGCGGCGCAGCACCGCGGCGGCCGCCTCGGAAAAATCGCGGTCCAAAGGTGTTTTGCTGTCGATCAGATCGCCGCCGAACAAGATCAGGTCAGGCTTTTCCCGTTCCAGCAGATCAGCCACCCTGGCTAGCCGCTCAGGCGGGTAGGCGGGCCCCAGGTGCGCGTCCGAGAAAAATGCGACCACCCGTCCGTCCCACGAAGCGGGCAGGCCGGAATAGGTCAGGCTGTATCGATTGACCGTCAGCAGGCCGGGTTCCGCAAAAAAAGCCCAGATCGCCAACAAGGCGGGCACCACGACCAGGAAAAAGAGCAGCGACAGCCAAAACGCGGTCCGTCGGCGGGTGCTTACGGCGCCCGATGCCCGGCTGCGCCGGCTCAGCCGGGAGGAGCCGATCATGACTGGCGCTGGTGTGCGGTTCTTGCGCATACCGTCAAAGTGATTGCAGCTGCAGCCAGTCGAGCACCTGCTGGATCGTCTCATCCCAGTAGTCCCAGCTGTGCACTGCCCCCGCCTTTTCCGACCAGGTTACGTCGAAACCCAGTTTTTCCAGATGCGGCCGGAAGGCCAGGTTGGCCTCGTAGAGGAAATCGCCGCTGCCGCAGGCCAGGAATATCCGAGGTTTCGGATTGCCGGATGAGGCGGCTTTGCCGGCCAGGGCATAGAGGTCGTCATCGCTGCCGTGGTAGTCTTCATACGAACCGAAGATCAATCGCCCTTCTGCCTGGCGTTCCGGATCAACGGACTTGATAAAACCGGTCAGGTCGACCGCGCCGGACAAGCTGGCGACGGCTGCAAAGCGATCGGGGCAGCGCAGCCCCAACTTGAGCGCGCCATAGCCGCCCATCGAGAGACCGGCGGCAAACGTGTCTTCGCGCCGGGCGGAGATATGGAAAAAATGCTGAACCACGCGCGGCAGCTCCTCGCTGACAAAAGTCCAATAGCGATAACCGGTTTTCTGGTCGGTGTAGAAACTGCGGTGCACGGCCGGCATGACCACAGCCAGGCGGCGTGTCGCCGCATAGCGCTCAATCGAGGTTCGGCGCTGCCAAATGGTGTGGTCGTCGGACAAGCCGTGCAGCAGATAGAGCACCGGCAGGGGATCGGAACCGGCCGATCCGGATGTTTCGATCCCGATGCCCTGATGGGCTTCCGGCAGGATGACATCCAGGCTGCAGGCCTGGCCGAGGCTGGTTGAGAAGAAGTGGGTGTGCAGCAATGCCATAAGGTTGCCTCCGTCGTTTTTTTTCATCGTAACACCGAAGCGAAACAGGCGCAACGATCGAGCGGCACGATCAGACGGGACAGCTGGGAACTTTTTCACATCTGTGTCGTATAATACAGAAGACACACGACATACAAGCATTGGGAGAATGGATCATGGAATATGTTGGCTTACTGGCACCGATTGCTTTTGTCTTTGCGCTGTCTGCACTCAGTCAGATCGGCACGCTGAAAAAGGAGATCGAGCAGCTCAAACAAATCATCCGTGAAAAAGAAGCGTCTGCCAAGGAATCAAGCGCGTCATGAACACGGCGAAACGTGCGAAATGCGGCATGCGCATCCTGACCGGCGTATGCCTGTTTGCGTTGCTCTTGTCGCTGATTTCCTTAATCGTGACCAAATTCGTCTATGACAGCCAGTTCCCGCGTTATGACAGGCACGACGAAACCGTCATGGCCGGCCTGCGTTATGCTGACCTGGCCGAGGCGTATCCGCGGCAGCTCTTCACATTCCCGTCCGCAGCCAATCAGCTGCAAGGTTACCTGTATGGCCAGGGCCAAGACCGCGGCCTGGTTGTCGTTGCCCACGGCATCGGCGGCGGTGCGGACAGCTATCTGCCGCAAATCACCTGGTTCGTCGATCAGGGCTGGCGTGTGCTGGCTTTTGACGCGACCGGCAGCTTTGACAGTGAAGGCCGCACGACGCGCGGTTTCCCGCAAGTGTTGCTGGACCTAGATGCCCTATTGACTTATATCAGCGCACAAGAAGACCTTTCAGGCCTGCCGCTGCTGCTGTTCGGTCATAGCTGGGGCGGGTACGCGGTGGCCAACATCCTGCATTTCGGGCACGATGTGCAAGGCGTCGTCTCCGTAGCCGGCGCAAACAGCGCGCACGGGATGATTCTCGAACAGGGGCACAACTTGATGGGCCCTTTCATATACATGCAGGCACCTTATCTCTGGCTGTACCAGCGCATCATGTTTGGCACCGCAGCGTCGCTGTCAGCTGACGATGCGATCCGCAATACCGAAGTCCCTGTGCTGTTGATCCATGGTACGCAAGATGAAATGGTCCAGTACACCGGCAGTTCCATCGTGGCGGCCGTGCGTCAGGATCCGCCGGCCCATGTTCGCCTGCTGATCCGTGACCTGCCGGGCCGCAACGGACACAACAACCTTTTCCGATCGACTGAAGCGCTGGCCTATATTGAGCAGGTCAATCAGGAATACCGCGAATTGTATGAGCAGTATGAACAAAACATCCCCTATGCTGTGCGCCAGGCCTTCTATGCCACTGTCGACCGCGCACGCGCCCAGGATTTGGACGAAACGATCATGGCCGAGATCCATGCCTTTTACCTGGACTGCTTGAACAGACACTGAAAGACCAAACGCAGGTCAAAGCATTTTATCATGATGCAAGAACCTGGATTGCGCACCAGTTGCCAGGCTGGCCGGTTTCGGCTATAATCCATTGAAAGCGAATGCGATAAAAGCGATGACCGGAAAGCAGCCTGGCGACCTTCTCCAGAGAGTGCGGGCAGGTGGAAGCGCACAGAACGGAGCTTGGCTGAACATCATCCGCGAGCTGTCTGACAAACGCCGGCAGGGCAAAAGCCCGCCCGGCCAGTAGGAAAGACCGGCTAAGCTGCCTGGGCAGCGCCCCCGTTAGCGGCAAAGAGATGGCAAATGCATGTCGTTTGCACATGTCCGGGTGGTACCGCGCCTTTTGGCGCCCCGACAGGGGCGCTTTATTTTTTGCCGGAAGACATGAACCGGTTCGGCCAGAGTGAGGGAGGCTGTAAGATGTACAAAAAAGTTGCGACAGACATGGGATTCGTCGAACGGGAAAAGGAAGTCCTGGCATTTTGGCAGGATCAAGGCATCTTCAAGAAAACGATCGAACAGCGCGACGGCTGTCCGACCTTCGCGTTTTACGACGGACCGCCGACCGCCAACGGGAAACCGCATATCGGCCATATCCTGACCCGCGTGATCAAGGACATCATCCCGCGTTACCAGACCATGAAAGGCAAGCATGTGCTGCGCAAAGCCGGCTGGGACACGCACGGGCTGCCTGTCGAGCTCGAAGTGGAGAAGCAGCTGGGCATCAACGGCAAGCCGCAGATCGAAGCCTACGGCGTCGAGCCATTTATCCGCAAGTGCCGCGAAAGCGTCTGGAAGTACAAGACAGAATGGGAGCAGATGTCAGACCGGGTCGGTTTCTGGGCCGACATGGAAGACCCGTACATCACCTACGAGAACGACTACATCGAGTCGGAATGGTGGGCGCTGCGCCAGATCTGGGACAAGGGATTGCTCTACAAAGGGCACAAGATCGTCCCGTACTGCCCGCGCTGCGGGACCTCCCTGTCCAGCCATGAAGTCGCCCAGGGCTACCAGGATGTGGTCGACACGTCGATTTTCGTCCGTTTCCGCGTCGCCGGCGAGCCGGACACCTACCTGGCCGCCTGGACGACGACCCCCTGGACCTTGCCGTCCAATGTCGCGCTGTGCGTCAATCCCGACGAGGAGTACGTGCTGGCTGAATTCGACCAGGATCTGGACGGCAGCTCGCGCCAGGTCCGCTACTACATGGCCGGCAGTCTGGTCGAGCAGGTTTTGGGCGGATCCCACCGGATCGTCCGGCGCATGCGGGGCCGCGACCTGGAGGGCACCGCTTACGAACCGCTGTTCCCTTATGCGCGCCAGGCTGTCGCCGACAGCGGCAAAAAGGCCTTTTATGTCACGGCAGACAGTTACGTGACCTTGTCCGACGGCACCGGCATCGTGCACATCGCGCCGGCGTTTGGCGAAGACGACGCCCGTGTCGGCCGCCGCTATGACCTGCCGTTTGTCCAGCTGGTCCGCGAAGACGGCACCATGCCGCCTGAGGTCAGCGATTTTGCCGGCCAGTTCTGCAAAGAAGCGGACAAGGGCCTGATCGGGCGGCTGCGCCGGGAAGGCCTTTTGATCAAGACGATGCCGTACGAGCATTCCTACCCGTTCTGCTGGCGCTGCGACACCGCCCTGATCTACTACGCGCGCGATTCCTGGTTTGTGCGCATGACCGCCGTACGCGACAACTTGCTTAAGAACAACGCCACCGTCAACTGGATTCCGGAAACCATCCGCGATGGTCGGTTCGGCAACTTCCTCGAGAACGTGATCGACTGGGGCATCTCCCGCGAGCGCTACTGGGGCACCCCGCTGCCGATCTGGACCTGCAGCTGCGGCCACCGCCACCTGGTCGGAAGCATCGCCGAGCTGAAGCGCTTGTCGGACGACTGCCCGGACGACATCGAGCTGCATAAGCCCTACATCGACCAGGTCCACTTGCGCTGCGAAAAATGCGGCGGCCAGATGACCCGGGTCAGCGAGGTGATCGACTGCTGGTTTGACTCCGGATCGATGCCGTTTGCCCAGTGGCACTACCCCTTTGAAAACAAGGATCTGTTCGAGCGTAACTTCCCGGCGGATTTCATCTCCGAAGCGCTCGACCAGACGCGCGGCTGGTTCTACACCCTGATGGCCCTGGGAACGGTCCTGTTCGACGCCTCGCCCTACCGCAATGTCATCGTCATGGGACTGGTCCAGGACAAGAACGGGCAGAAGATGTCCAAGCATAAAGGCAATGTCGTCGATCCCTGGGCCATCCTGGACAAGCAGGGCGCCGACGCCGTGCGTTGGTATTTCTATACCGCCAGCGCGCCCTGGCTGCCGTCGCGTTTTTCGGAAGAGGCGGTCAGCGAGGTGCAGCGCAAGTTCATGGGGACGTTCTGGAACACCTACGCCTTCTACATCATGTACGCCAGGCTCGATGATTTTGACCCCACGCGCTACGACCTGGTTCCGGCCCGTTTGGGCGCCCTCGACCGCTGGGTGCTCAGCCGGCTCAATTCCCTGATCCGCAATGTCGACCGCGGATTGGAAAATTATGACATCACGACATCTGCCCGTGCGATCCAGTCGTTTTGCGACGATTTGTCCAACTGGTATGTGCGGCGCAGCCGGGAACGCTTTTGGCAGGCCGACATGAACGAGGACAAGATCGACGCCTACATGACGCTGTACACGGTGCTGGAAGCCCTGACGCGGCTGTCAGCACCTTTTGTCCCGTTCATGGCCGACTCGATCTACCGCAACCTGGTCCTGAGCCACCGTCCGGACGCGCCGGAGAGCGTGCACTTGTGCGCTTTCCCCGCCGCGGATGAGACGATGATCGACCAGGCTCTGGAAAAGCACATGGCCGCGGTTCTCGACATCGTCGTGCTGGGCCGGGCGGCACGCAACGCCGCCGCGCTGAAGAATCGCCAGATGCTGGCCGCCCTCTATTACGCGGCGCCCGCTCCGCTGCCCGAGCCCTACCAGGCCTTGGTCGCCGATGAGCTCAACGTGCGCCAGGTGGTGTACCTGGCGTCCAGCGACGACCTGGTCGACTACCGGTTCAAGCCCCAGCTGCGCCTGCTGGGACGGCGCTTCGGCAAGCTTTTGCCGCAGGTCAGCGAAACGCTCAGCCAGCTGGACGGGCGCGCGGCCATGCGCACGCTGCGTGCGAACGGCCGGATCGAAATCACGCTTGGCGGCGCGGTCCATACCCTGACCGAGGAGGACCTGATCATCGAGACCGCCCAGCCGGAAGGCCTGGCGGTTGAACAGGACCATGGACTGACCGTGGCCCTCGACACCCGGCTGACGCCTGAACTGATCGAGGAAGGCTTTGTGCGCGAGATCATCAGCAAGGTCCAGACGATGCGCAAGGAGAGCGGTTTTGACATCTCGGACCGCATCGTCCTGCGCCATACGGGCAGCGAGCGGATCGCCGCGATCATGGACCGCCATGCCGAACGGATCGGCGAAGATGTGCTGGCGGTGCGAATCGAGGCTGGCACGGGCCCGAACAGCCGTGAATGGGACCTGAACGGCGAACGCTGTACGTTGTCGGTCGAACAGGTTATGGCGCGCTGATGCGGCAGGCCGTGGTATAATCGAAGCTGGTGCTGCCCGGGAAGGGCAGCCAGAGGAGAAGACGCAATGCCGCTTGTTCCCGTCAGCGGGTTTTTAGATTTATTCAGCTCATTCAACCTGCAGGAATTCCTGATCCGGATCCTGGTGCTTTGCGTGTCGCTGTCTTTTCACGAGATGGCCCACGCCTGGGCGGCTTACCGGCTCGGGGACGACACCGCCGCCCTCCAGGGCCGGCTGACCATGAACCCACTGGCCCACCTGGATCCGATCGGGTCGCTGATGTTTCTGATCGGCGGCATCGGCTGGGCCCGCCCGGTCCCGATCAACCCGGCGCGTTTCAACAGCCGCGTCACGGTCAAGAAGGGCTTGCTGCTGACTTCGGTCGCCGGACCGCTGTCCAACCTGATCCTGGCATCAGGCAGCGCGCTGCTGCTGTTTGTCCTGTTCACGATCGGGGCCGCGACCGGGCAGGGCGATGGCCAGCTATTCGGCATCCTGGTCGGCCTGATGCAGATGCTGTACGGCGCCAACCTGATCCTGGCGGTCTTTAACCTCCTGCCGGTCCCGCCTCTGGATGGCTTCAAGGTGTTCGGCTCCGTGCTGCCCAACGCCATCTATTACCGCCTGATGTCCTATGAGCGCTATATCGGGATCGCGTTTCTGGTTTTGATCATCTTCGGCCGCGGCATCCTGACCCGCGTGCTGACCTGGGTCGCCTGGCCGTTCGAGCAGGCCATCTGGCTGCCGCTGCAGCTGTTTTTCAGCTGGTTCTGGCGCCTGATCGGCCTATCTGCCTGACAGCAGCATCGTCATTTTCGAGGAGGATAAGATGAGCAAGAAAATCATTTTGAGTGGGGCCCGCCCGACGGGCGACATCCACCTGGGCAACTACTTCGGCGCCCTGGAAAACTGGGTCCGGCTCCAGGACAACTATGACTGCCACTTTTTCATCGCCGACTGGCACGCCCTGACCACCGGCTACGCCGACACGGCGGGCCTGCCCGAGCATACGGTCAGCCTGATGGCCGATTTCATGGCCTGCGGCCTCGACCCGGAGCGGTCCGTATTGTTTTTGCAGTCGCAGGTCATGGAGCACGCCGAGCTGTTTTTGCTTTTTTCCATGCTGACGCCGCTGCCCTGGCTCGAGCGCTGCCCGACGTACAAGGACCAGCTCAACCAGCTCAAGGACAAGGACATCGCGACCTATGGCTTTCTCGGCTACCCCTGCCTGCAGGCGGCTGACATCCTGGCCTATAAGGCCGATTTTGTCCCGGTCGGCGAAGACCAGCTGCCTCACCTGGAGCTGACGCGGGAAATCGCCCGCCGCTTCAACTTCCTGTACGGGCAGGTCTTCCCCGAGCCCCAGCCGCTGTTGACCCAATCGCGCGTGCTGCCGGGCACCGACGGGCGCAAGATGTCTAAAAGCTACAACAACACCATCTCGTTTGCAGACCCGCCGGACGTGGTCCGCAAGAAAGTCATGAGCATGGTGACGGATCCGGCCCGTATCCGCAAAAACGACCCTGGCCACCCGGAGGTCTGTTCGGTCTACGCCTTCCACAAAGTCTTCAGCCCGGACGAGGTTGACGACATCGGCGACCAGTGCCGGGCCGGAACGATCGGCTGCGTCGCCTGCAAAAAGAAGCTGCAGGAACGGCTGCTGGCTTTCCACGAGCCGATCCACAACAAGCGGACACGCCTGCTGCAGGATAAAAGCGGCCTGAAAGCGCTGATCGCCGAGGGTTCGGCCAAGGCGCGGACCAAGGCGGCCGCGACACTGGCCGAGACGCGCCGGGCGATGAATCTGGGCACCTGACATGGCCGCATCAGCGGAAATTCGTCCGCCAGAACTGAAAATAAGCCAGTTCGAAGGCCCGCTCGACTTGCTGATCCACCTGATCGAAAAAAACAAGGTGGACATTTACGATATCCCGATCGCCGAGATCACCGACCAGTACTTGACCTACCTGGACGGACTCGACGAGCTGGACATGGACCTGGCCAGCGATTTTTTGCTGATGGCCTCGACGCTCCTGCACATCAAGTCGCGCCTTCTGCTGCCGGGCCGCAGCCAGTCCGAGACGCCAGACGAAGCCGACCCGCGGGAGGAGCTGGTTCTGAAGCTGCTCGAATACCGGCGCTGCAAAACGCTGGCGGCCGAACTCAAGACACGGCACGAGCGCTACCGGGAAGCCCGCCTCAAGTTGCCGGAGCCGCCCGGACGGCTTGGCTTGAACCTGCTGGCCGAACCCGGCCGGCTCAACTGGGACCTGTTCCTGGAAGCCTGCCAGCACCTGGCCCGCCAGAACCGCAGCCGGTACCAGGACCAGCGCGAGAAGATGACCCATATCCTCAAGCGCGACAAGGTCTCGCTCAAAGAAACGATGCGCCAGATCGTTTTGGCGATCGTCAAGAAAACGCGTGTATTTTTCAACGAGCTGTTTCCGGACCGCCTGACGACACGTACGGAGCGGGTGACGGCTTTTCTGGCTGTCTTGGAGCTGCTCAGGCTCAACCGCATCTTTGTCCGCCAGGATCGCCCGTTTGACGTGATGCTGATCGAGCCCAACCTGGCAGTTGTCGAGACAGGCGATGAGTTTGACCGTTTGCCGGCCCAGGCCATCGAGGAGAAAGCCTATGACTGATGAGCGGGACGAGCTGCGCCAGCAGACCGCCGACGACCTGATGCAGGAAGGCGCCGAACCTGCCGAGGGCGGTTTTCGGCTGCCTCCCGAAGACGCGGCGGCGGCGATCGAGGCCCTGCTTTTTGTGAGCGGCGATCCGCTGCCGCTGGACAGGATCGCCCAGGTCACGGGACTGGAAGCAACCGTGCTCAAGAGCATTCTCAACACGCTCGCCTGGCGTTTGGAACACGACCGGCAGCGCGGATTGCTGCTGCGCGAAGTCGAGGGCAGCTATTTCCTGGCCACCAAGCCTGACATGAAAGACGTGCTGCAGCGGCTGTTCCAGCCCCGGCAGCGCCCGCCGCTCTCCCAGGCAGCCTACGAGACGCTGGCGATCATCGCCTACAACCAGCCGGTGACACGTGCCCAGGTCGAGTCGGTCCGCGGAGTCAACAGCGACTCCATCATGGCCAGGCTCGCGGAACGCAACCTGATCCAGGAGGCGGGCCACCTCGACACGCCGGGCCGCCCGATCCTGTACACGACGACGGAGCAGTTCCTCCAGGACTTCGGCCTGCGCTCGGTCCGTGAACTCCCCCCGATGGAAATGCTGATGTACGGCACGCTGCGCGACCTGGAGTCGTCGCTCGAAGATGCCGCGGGCGACCGCCAGATGACCATCGACCAGCTGGTTCAGGCCATTGGGCCCGGCGAGGCGGCGGGACAAGCGCAAAAAAGCCCCGGCGACGAACTCGTCAAGGGCTACTTGCCGGCCAAGACGGTGATCGCCGTCTCTGAGGCCATCTTCGGTGATGACGATACCGAGGAGCCGCCTACTGGCAGATCTTCCCCGGATTAAGGATGTTTAGCGGGTCGAACACGGCCTTGATGCCATTCATCAGGCGCGTTTGGACAGGTCCGTACTGGTTTTGCATGTAGCCTTTCTTGGCGTAGCCGATCCCGTGTTCCCCGGACACCAGCCCGCCGAAGGAGACGGACTTGGCGTACATCGCGTCGAAAGCCTGTCTGAGCTTTTCCTGCCAGGTCGCCTCGTCCAGGTCATCCCGGCAGACGTAGACATGCAAGTTGCCGTCGCCGGCGTGGCCGAAGCTGGGAATGCGCATCTGCAGCTGCTCGGCCAGCTCGTGGGTGAAGGTGATGAATTCGGCGATCCGGTTGCGGGGCACGACGACGTCGCACTCGTCCATTTCGGTCGTCGAGGCCTTGATCGCCTCCAGAAAGGTGCCGCGCGCGTTCCAGACGGACTGGTGGCGCTCCTCGGTGTCGACGATCAGGACATCCTTAGCGCCGCAAGCCAGGCACAGGTCGGCGATGGTCCGGTAGGACTGGTCGATGATTTCCTGGCTGGCTCCGTCAAATGTCAGCAGCAGGTAGGCCGGGGACGACGTGTCCGGAAACCGCTTGCCGAGGTACTCCTCGGCGAACAGGATCGTCTGGCGCTCCATGAACTCGACGGCCGTCGGCAGAACCTTGGACTGGATGATTTTGGGGACGGTTTCCAGCGCGGTTTCCATGCGGGCGAAAGGGACCAGAATGCTGATGCGCTTGGGCGGCAGCGGCAGCAGCCGCAGCACGGCCCTGGTGATGATGCCCAAAGTCCCCTCGGACCCGATCATCAGGTCCTTCAAGGCATAGCCCGAGCTGTTCTTGACGACCTTGCTGCCCAGTTCGACGATCTCGCCGCTGGGCAGCACGACCGTGAGCGCGCGCACGTAGTCGCGCGTCACGCCGTACTTGACGGCGCGCATGCCGCCGGCGTTCGTGCTGATGTTGCCGGCAATGGTGGCCGACTTCTCACCGGGGTCGGGCGGGTAGAAGAGGCCCTGGGCCTCGACGTGCGCGGCCAGGTCCATCAGGAGTACGCCCGGTTCGACCGTCACCGTCAGGTTCTCGTGGTCGACTTCCAGGATGCGGTTCATCAGGGTCGTGTCGAGCAGGATCCCGCCCCTGATCGCCACACAGCCGCCGACCAGTCCGGTACCTGAGCCGCGCACGACCACCGGGATCCGCTGGCTGCTGGCATAGGCCATGACAGCGGCGATTTCCTCGGTGCTGACCGGCTTGACCAGGATGTCCGGGGCGCGGGACACCGTGCCCATCTCGTCGTGGCTGTAGTCCTCGCTGATCGCGTGGCCGGCCAAAAAGCGCTCTTCGGGAAAGCGCTCCCCAAACCAGGCCAGGTCCGCCGAACCGATCGGCTTGTAGGCCGTTTCCGTCATCTCAAACAGTTTTTCCGTCTCTTTCATATGGCACGCCCTTTCATGATGCGCCCGCCTGTTCGGTGACGCCGGATGGGGCCAGCGTGTCCAGCAAGCGGGGCAGAAGCTCATACCAGTCACCGACAAAAGCATGGTGGGCGACCTGGAAGATGCTGGCCTGGGGATCGATGTTGATCGCGATAATCGTTTCGGCGCCTTTCATGCCGGCGACGAACTGAACCGATCCGGAGATGCCGATCGTGATGATCAGCTTGGGGCTGACGGTCCGCCCGCTCAGGCCGATCTGCTGGCGCGGATCGAACCAGCCGTTCTCGACCAAAGGCCGCGTGCAGGCCAGCTTGGCGCCGATGCGATCGGCCAGCGCCTCGATCAACGGCAGGTCCTTCTGGCTCTTGACGCCGCGGCCGACCGCGATGATCGTCTCCGCCAATGTCAGGTCGATCCCGGTGTCCTTGGGGACGGCGTCCAGGACCGTGACCCGGCTGCGGCGGGCCGATTCCGGCAGTTCCAGCACCCGGATTTCGCCATCGGGCTGTGCCTGGCGGGGCGGCGCGTTGAAAATCTTGTACCGGACGGTGCAAAGCTGCGGCCGGTTGTTTTGGGTGACGATGCGGGCCATGATGTTGCCGCCGAACGCCGGACGGATCTGGACCAGATCCGTGTTGGGCTTGATTTCCAACGATGTGCAGTCCGCCGTCAGGCCGGTACGGAAGCGCGCGGCGATGCGCGGCGCCAGCGAACGCCCGGCCAGGGTCGCGCCGACCAGGATGGCGGCCGGATGGATCCGGTTGATGAAATCGGCCGCGGCCGCCGTGTATGGCTCGATCAGGAAATCGGCCAGCAGCGGGTCGTCGTACACGAAGACGGTATCGACCCCGTAGTGCAGCAGTTCCCGGGCCTGGGCGCGGGTGTCCGAACCGATCAGCAGGGCATAGACGGGATGGCCGATCTGGTCCGCCAGCGAGCGGGCCTTGCCCAGCAGTTCCAGCGTGACCGGGTGCAGACAGCCTTCCGAGAGGTCGGCGAACACGCCGATGCCGCGCCAGGCCGACTTGTCGATCAAATCTTCCGGGATATCCTCCAGCGTGATCGCGCCGGGCGGCCCCTTGCGCACGCAAATGCCGCACATTTTGCAGGCGGCGTTGACCGTCAGTTCATTGCCGCTCATGACCAGCGCCTGGAACGGGCAGACCTTCTGCAGGGCTGCGGCGGCTTTTTCGTCGATCTTGTCGTTATGGATAACCAGTTTTTTCATGCTGCAAAACCTCGAATGCTGCCGGGCCTAGCGGATAACGCAGGCCGTTTGCGCGGGCGTCACCTTCAGGCGGACCAGTAAGGCGCTTAGTTCGCTCGCCACGTGCTTCGCGTCGCCGCTGTAGGTGTGCTTTTCATGCTCGTGGACAGGCGGGAAGATGCGCTCCACCTGGGTCGGCGACCCGGCCAGGCCGTAATGGCGTTCATCCTGGTCCGCGAATTCCGCCAGGCTAAGCACTTTGATTGGGTCGCCGCGGCGCTCGAGCATGCGCCGGTAAGACGGCAGGCGCGGCGTGTTCAAATCCTTTTCAACCGTGAGCAAACAGGGCAGGAGGATTTTCTGCTTCTGCACGATTTGCTCCAGGTTGACATCGATCAGCAGGTGATCCGGTCCGACAGAGCCGATCGCCATGACATTGGCCGCGTGCGGCAGGTCCATGAATTCGGCGATTTCGGCGCCGACCTGAGCGGTGTCGCCGTCCGTGGTCTGCTTGCCGCAGATGATCAGGTCGTAATTGCCCAGGTGACGGATGCCTTGCGACAAGGTGTAGCTGGTCGCGACGACATCGGCCCCGGCAAAACGGCGGTCGGAGAGCAGGCAGGCCTGGTCGGCGCCCATGGCCAGCGCTTCCTCGAGGATGCTCCTGGCCTGGGGCGGCCCCATGGACAGCGCCGTGACCGTACCGCCCGCTTGTTCGCGCAGCTGCAGCGCAGTCTCGATGGCGAAAAGGTCATACGGATTCATCTTGCTTTCGACACCGCTGCGGTTCAGGACGCCGGTCTTTTCGTCGACGGTCACATGGGTCGAACTGGGCACTTGCTTGATGCAGACGAGGATGTTCATAGGCCATCTCCATTCGAACGGGTTATTTCCATCGCCGGACTTGCCAGCAGCGTGGCTTGGGCGAACTGCAGGTGATCGCTCATCGCCTGGGCTGCGGCAACGCCCTGGTGGGTCTCGATCGCCGCCAGGATGCTCCGGTGCTGGTCCAGCAGGGCACGGGCCTGGCTGGTGTCTTTGATGATCCTGGCCCGGTTGAGCCGGACGGAATTTTCGAGCAAACAGGCGACGCACTCGGCGGCCTTGGTCAGCACATAGTTGTCGGAGCATGCGAAAACCGCCTGGTGAAACTCGATGTCGGCCTCAGCACCCAGATCGGGCTCGTTGCCCTCGATGGCCTGTTCCATCGCCGCCAAGGCTCTTTTCAGGGCGTCCAGACCGGCAGGCAGGTGCTTGTCCGCCGCGATACGGACCGCTTCGGCCTCGATCAGGAGCCGGAAATCGAGCAGGTCCTGCTCGACACGCTCCTGGCGGATGAAGATCGGGGCGATCGTCGTGATGAAGGGGCCGATGTTGAGGTTGGTGACGAACGTTCCGCCGCCCGGGCGGATCTCGATCAGGCCGATGATCTCCAGGACGCGGAATGCTTCGCGGATCGACGCGCGGCTGACCGCGAAACGTTCCGCCAGATCCCGTTCGGCCGGCAGCCTGTCGCCAGGGCGCAGCTGCCCGCTGGAAATCAGCTGGATAAACTGGTCCATGACGGACTGGTAAAGGCGCCGGTTGCTGACCGGATCGATCTTCATAAGCATCTCCTGCAGCACATGGTCAGGTGGTCAGACCAATTATACCAGACGAGCATCGGGTCTGAAAAGGGCTTATCCGGAAAAAGTCGGACAGGCCGTCCGTGCCGTTTGCCTTTGTCAGGTGCCTGGCGAACCGTCCGGTTCTTCCAGCAGGCTGGCTTCTTTTATCGCGGGCGATTTCATGTCCAAAAGCAATGTTTTTATCTCATGAGGCGCCATGGTCAGTCCGATGACCCCGGGCGGACTCATCTCAAGCGTGACATGGTCTTGCCTGCCGGCGTACTCCACCAATCTGATCACAAGATCCTCATGCTCTTCAGCTTGCTTGCAAACAGTCAGTATGCTTGACCTGGCGTCGATTTTCAAAAACGAGCCGTCACTGGGACGCGTTCCTTCGTGATTGGCCTCATTGACCGTGATGACCGGATTGTTGAACAGAGCAGCCTGCTCGGGAATGCTTTCTTTCTTCCAATCGCCATCATGGAACACGATCTTCCATCGGCCTTCCCGGACGCCCTGGTCGACATAATCGTACGCCCCGTCCGGATCAATCGGGTCTTGCCAGCTGAGATGTCCGCGAATCGGGCTCCTCAGCACGGTCATATTCATAACCGCGCCGGAGACATCGCAGGCAAAAAAACTGTCGCCGATCACGGTAACGCCTCTGTTTTTCCCGGAGACATCCAGCCATTCGCCGACCGGCATTTCCCGGCTGGTGCTATCCCGCCTGACCGATCCGTACGGGACTGACGCGCTGACGCGGGGGTCTTCGATCAGCGGATTGAAAGACAGCTTGAGCACTTTATGCTGCTCACGCCAAAATACCTTGAAACGGCCTTCGATGATATCCGTGTGGGCGTACAGTATAAAGTCCTGTTCGATCATCGAGCGGCCAAATTCGGCACTTGTCCTGATGACAGACCGGATCGGACCATTTTCAAGCAGCCTGGATGAAATGAGCCTGAAGGGCCCTGCTTCCTCGCCAAACCCATCCACATCAAAGGCCCACGTGTCGCCCTGGTCTATCCTAACGACCGGTTCGGCGGCTTTTGCACAGACGGTCATGCCAGAAGATCGTTCAACGATCGATTCAATACATCCTGTCTTCTGACAGATCTGGATCCGGTACTTGTCGTTTTCCAAAGTGGACTGACCCGCCGTCATCTTTGCCTCAAACGGCTCGGGCTGTTTTTCTTGCCGGACAAAGAAGGTTCTGTACCCCAGGGAAGGAAGATCGGCAACAAAGACAAACCGGGACCGGAAGCCGGGGAGGACCGATAATTCCTGGATGATTTGATTCGGACATATTCTGCCGTCTGAGTCAGCAACGGTCAACGGGCCCTTGTACCAGTCAAATTCCCAGGCCCACTGGCGCTCTGCTTCGATCGGGACGGTAACATCGAAAGCATTCAGGTTCCATACGACGACCGGGAATCCTTCCTGGGCGGTGTCGATGTCTTTGGTTATGCTCTGAAGCGAGACGTGGAGGATTTCAGCTGCGCTTTGGATGACCCGGCCGTGCATGTTTCTGGCGTCAAAAGCAGCAGGCTTGACACTTGCTCCGCCGATGATGTCGTGGAACTGGTTAAACAGCAAATCGTGCCAGGCCGCCCTGAGCTTATCTTTCGGATACGGGATATCGCAGAGGCATTTGGCAAAGATCCCGGCTTTCTCGGCATTCATCAGCGCGTACTCAGCCACCCGGTTGTTCTTTTTAACCTCGGCATCATTGCTGAAGACACCGAAGGCCTTAACCATCAGCTCACCGCAAAATTCCGGTATATCCCGGCCGCGCTGCCTGTCGAAATAGCTGTCGACCCGGGTATACGCGGTGTCGAAGGTCTTTTCGGTGTCCTTGATCAAGCTGTTGATCTGCGCGATGGATTTTCTGGTCGGCGCGCCGCCGTGATTCGAGACCCCGTACAGCATGAGCAAATCATGCCCGAACTTCGGCAGCTTCACGCTAGCCTCATACGCGTCCTGATCCAGGGAAGTCGAAAACTGGTTTGCTCCGTCTCCGCCGCACCGGTAAGCGAGGACAGAACTGCCGTCCGGACTTTGCCATCTGAACAAAGGGCCTGGCAGCGTCATTTCCCCGGCTGAAGGCCTGCCGAATACATAATAGTCAATACCGGATTTGTTGAGTATTTGCGGCAGCATGACGTTATGGCCGAAGCTGTCTGTATTGAAACAGGATCGCGACCTCATCTTGAAATTTTCCTGCAGGTATCTTTGCCCGTAAAGTCCCTGGCGGACATAGCTCTCCCCAGAGGCGACATGGCAGTCAGGCTGAACCCACCAGCCTTCGACCAGTTCCCATTTTCCTTCCTCTACCTTGCGGCAAATTTCGCCGAACAGGGCAGGGTCGGTCGCTTTGATCCATTCAAATACAGGCGGACAGCTGAAAGAATAGATAAATTCCGGCTCTTCGTCCATCCGCTCCAGAGCGGAGCGAAACGTCGACCGGATCGAGGCCATCGCCTCATCCCAGGTCCATAGCCATACCGGATCGAAATGGGTTGTTCCCGCCATGAAAATGCCATACTTAGCCGCCATGTCTGCTCATCCTTTATCCGTATCATGCTCTGGAATGCCGCCGTGATATAAGGTTCATGACACGCCTGATTATATCATCTTCCGGGCAAAACGTTTTTCCGAAGCGAACCTGAAAAGAGTTTGCCAGAAAAAAGACAAGAAAAAACGATCAAGTCGCTTTCTTTTGGTTGATCTATTGCCGAGCATAAATTATAATCATATGCGGTGGACGTTCGACTTGTGTCGCCCGTCCATCGGATGACCAACAGCAACGCATGTGTTAATGAGGTGAAATGAATGGGATCTCGAGAGAAAATGACCGGGTATACCGCAAAGCGAGCTTCCATGGACACGGCCCGAGCCGGATCTGACATTTGTCGGCGTCGTATCGGGCAGTTCCTGGATCAAGATAGTTTTGTTGAACTGGAATCCCTGGTCACGGCAAACGGTCTGACATTCGGGCCGGAGCGCAAGAAGGCCGCCGGTGACGGTGTCGTCATGGGCTACGGGACGATCGATGGGCGAATGGTCTATCTGGCCGCGCAGGACCCGGACGTGCACGGCGGTTCGATTGGCAAAGCCCATGCGGACAAGATCGCCCGGGCACTTCAGCTGGCCTGCGACGCGCAGGTTCCATTCATCGGCCTTTACGATACGGGCGGCGCCCGGATCGAGGAGGGCATTTTGGGCCTTGAGGGCCTCGGCAACCTGCTGGCCTCGCTCAATGCCTCGGCCGGCCTCATTCCCCGGATCGCCGCGGTGTACGGCCCCTGTGCCGGCGGCGCCGCCTGCGCGGCCGCGCTCAGCGACTTTGTCCTGATGGCCGATAAAGGATCCGGGTTGTTCATGAACGGGCCGATGGTCGTTTCCGCACACGAGAACAAGAGCATCGCCGCCGCCGATATCGGCGGGTCGGCCGTGCACGCGCAAAAAACCGGCCTGGCCAGCCTGACGGCATCCGACGAAGCCGGACTTGCCGAGCGCATCAAGCTCCTGATGGCCTATATTCCGGACAGCGGCATGGGCTTCATCCAGCCCGTCGACGGCCCCGACGATCCCAACCGTACGGAAGATCGCCTCGACGAACTGGCCGCCATGCTCGATGATGGCTATGACATGCGCGAAATCGTGCGCCTTACCGTCGACACCGACAGCTTCCTGGAGCTTTCGGACCGCTATGCGCCCGGTATGGTGACCGGCCTGGCCCGGCTCGGCGGCCGGACCGTCGGCGTTCTGGCCCAGGCAGAACGGCGTGTCAGCCAGGCGATGGCGGCCAAAGCTGTCCGGCTGGCCGGCCTTTGCCAGAAACTCAATTTGCCCCTGATCACGTTTGTCGACGCGGAAGGGTACACGATCGGACTTTCCGACGAATGGAACGGGCTCGTCCAAAGCGGTGCGGACCTGATGCAGGCCATGCTCCAGCTCGACATCCCGCGCCTTGCCGTCATCGTCGGCAAAGCCATCGGGACAGCCTACCTCACGTTCAGCGGCAAGAGCTGCGGCACGGACCTGGTTTACGCCTGGCCGACCGCGGAAATCGCGGTCGTCAACGCGGACACGGCAGCGCACATCATATACCGCAAGGAAATCGCGGCGGCCGCTGACCCGATCACGGCACGTACCGATTTTGTCCGCAAGTACGAAGACGAGATTGCCAGCCCCTATGTCGCCGCATCGCTCGGGCATGTGGACGAGGTCATCTTGCCGTCGGCTACCCGGCCGCGCCTGATCAGTGCCCTCGACATGCTGACGACAGCTTATTAGAAATAACGTGATGGAGGTCAAACACATGAAAAAGTACGTGATAAAAGTGAACGGCGTTGCCTATGAAGTCGAAGTAGAAGAAGCCGCGTCGGCGTCCGCCGCCGCTCCGGCCGCCCCGGCCGCCCCCGCGGTCCCGAAAGCCCCTGCGGCTCCTGCAGCCCCCGCCGCCCCCAAGCCAGCAGCCCCTGCGGCCCCCAAGGCCGCTGCGCCTGGCGCCGCGGGTTCCGAGAAAATCACCGCCCCGATGCCGGGTACGATCCTGAACATCCTGGTTCAAACAGGCCAGGCGGTCAAAAAAGGTGATGTGCTGTGCATCCTGGAAGCCATGAAGATGGAAAACGAGATCGTCGCGCCCCGCGACGGTGTTGTCGCCAGTGTCAGCACCAGCAAGGGCGCATCCGTCAACGCCGGCGACATGCTCGTCGGCCTGGAGTGATCCCGAAAGGAGCTACAACTCATGCCTAAAGTAAAGATAACCGAGACGATCCTGCGCGACGCGCACCAGTCCCTGGCCGCAACGCGCATGACGATTGATGACATGCTGCCCGCGCTCAAGGACCTCGACGCGGTCGGCTACAACGCGCTGGAATGCTGGGGCGGCGCGACGTTCGACTCCGCCATGCGCTTCCTCAACGAGGATCCCTGGGAACGGCTGCGCAAGATCCGCGAAGCCTGTCCGAAAACCAAGCTGCAGATGCTGCTGCGCGGCCAGAACCTGCTGGGCTACAAGCACTACGCCGACGATGTCGTCGAGCATTTTGTCGCCCGTTCGGTGGCCAACGGCATCGACATCATCCGCATTTTCGATGCGCTCAACGACTTCCGCAACATCGAGAAGTCGATGAAGGCCTGCCGCAAGGAAGGCGGCCATGCCCAAGGCTGCATCGCCTACACAATCAGCCCCTTCCACTCGGTGGATAAGTTTGTCGCCGACGCCAAGCAGCTCGAGGAGATGGGTGCGGATTCGGTCTGCATCAAGGACATGGCCGGCCTGCTGCTGCCCTACGAAGCCTACACGATGGTCAAGGCGATGAAGGAGACGCTCAGCATCCCTGTTGAGCTGCACACCCACTACACCAGCGGCGTCGGATCGATGACCTACCTGAAGGCGATCGAGGCGGGCTGCGACATCGTGGACACCGCGATCAGCCCCCTGGCCATGGGAACTTCCCAGCCGCCGACGGAGCCCCTCGTGGCGACGTTGACCGGCACCGAGTACGACACCGGCCTCGACCTGGTCAGCCTGACCAAGGTTGCCGAGCACTTCCGCGGCCTGCGCGAGCGCTGGATCGCCAGCGGCCTCATTAGCCCCAAGATGCTCGGGGTCGATGTCAACACGCTGATCTACCAGGTGCCGGGCGGCATGCTCTCCAACCTGGTCAGCCAGCTCAAGCAGGCCGGCAAGGAAGACAAGTACTACGAGGTGCTGGCGGAAATTCCCCAGGTGCGCAAAGACTTCGGTTATCCGCCGCTGGTCACGCCCAGTTCGCAGATCGTCGGCACCCAGGCCGTCATGAACGTCGTGACCGGTGAGCGCTACAAGATGGTGCCCAAAGAATCCCGCGCGCTGGTCAAGGGCGAGTACGGCCGCACACCCGCGCCGATCGACGCTTCGATCCAGAAAAAGATCCTGGGCGACGAGGCGCCGATTACCTGTCGTCCCGCGGACCTGATCGAGCCCGAGCTTGACAAAATCCGCGCCCAGGCAGCAGAATATGTGGAGCAGGAAGAGGATGTGCTGACCTATGGCATGTTCCCGCAGGTCGCGGAAAAATTCTTCGCCTGGCGGCGCGCCCAGCGCCATCTCGTCGACGATGAGGTCGGCAGCGTTGAAAAAGGCTATCAGCCAGCCTGATTGCTTCTGATGGGTCTCAAGCCCGGCCAGGCCTGCCGCTGCTCCCCCGCGGAGCGGCGCCGGGGCTGCCGGGCTTTTTATCGTCATAGAAACGGGAGGAAAGCCGGATGGACCGCAGCAAGACCAGCCTGATCAACAGGATCGAGCAAGCGATACCCCAGATGAGCAAGGGGCAGAAGGCCATTGCGGCCTTCATCCTCGGCCACTACGAGCATGCCGCCTACATCACGGCGGCACGGATCGGCGAGGAGGCCGGTGTCAGCGAATCGACGGTCGTCCGCTTTGCCATGGAACTCGGATTTGAGGGCTACCCGCATTTCCAGAAGGCGCTGCAGGAGGAACTCAAAGGACGGTTGACATCGGTCCAGCGCATGAAGGTGACAGCCAGGATGGGCGAAAAGGAAGATATCCTCAGCGCCGTGCTGCTGTCCGATATCGAAAAGCTGAAAAGGACCTACGACCGCATCGACCGCGTGTCCTTCAACCGGGCGGTCGACCTGATCTTGTCCGCCGGCAAGATCTATATCCTCGGCGTCCGTTCCGCATCGCCGCTGGCTTCGTTTCTCGGGTTCTATTTCAACCTGATCTTCGACAATATCCGCCTCGTCCACACCACCAGCGTCAGCGAGATGTTTGAGCAGATCCTGTCCGTTCAAGCCGGTGACGTCGTGATCGGCATCAGTTTCCCGCGCTACTCCAAGCGGACGATCAAGGCGATGGCCTATGCACGCACGACGGGCGCGACGGTGATCGCGATCACGGACAAGGCGGACAACCCGATCGCCGCCAGCGCCGATGTCTGCCTGCTGGCACCCAGCGATATGGCGTCATTTGTCGATTCGCTGGTCGCGCCGCTCAGCGTGATCAACGCCCTGATCGCGACGATCGGATACAGGCGCCAGGATGTTGTCGCCGCCAAGCTGGAAAAGCTGGAGCATGTCTGGGACGAATACGACGTCTATGACAAAGGAGACGTGACATGAGCGAGAAAGAACCGGCCGGCAGCAAGGCCGCTGCCGCCGCGGCGATCCGGATCGCCTTGACCGGCGACCGGGAAGAGGAGCGTCAGCTGATCCAGCGCTGTCTGGCCGACAACATCCATGCCGCAGCTGTTGATTTTGGCGGCGAATTCATCGCCTCGGTCTCCAAGATCGTGGAGCGTGCCGTCGTCGCGGCCAAGCGCGAGGGCCTGATCGGATCGACCCACGCCGAGGAAGGCGCCGTCGCTGGTGCCGCCAGGGAAGCCGTTTCCCAGATCATCAACAAGGCGATCGGTCTCAATGTGGGCGGGAAAATAGGCATTGCCCGCCTCAACGACCATATCGGCGTCTGTGTCTTTTTTGGCATCGGGCTGCTGCATTTAAACGAAGTGGCCATCGGCCTGGGGCATCGCGTGATATGAAAAAAGTCCTGAACATCGCCATCGACGGCCCGGCCGGAGCGGGCAAGAGCACCATCGCCCGGCTGCTGGCCCGAAAACTGGGCATCTTGTACCTGGATACCGGCGCCATGTACCGAGCGATCGGCCTGAAGGCTTTAAGAACCGGAACGGACATGCGTTCGGAACCCGACATGAAGCGTTTGCTTGGCCAAACCAGCCTGGACATCCGCTTTCTTGGCGGCGACCAGCAGGTTCTGCTGGACGGGGAAGACGTCAGCCAGGCGATCCGGACACCGGACGTATCGCGTGCCGCCTCCGATGTCAGCGCGCTGCCGGCCGTTCGCCTGCGCCTGGTCGAGCTGCAGCGCCGGATCGCCGCCGAACAGGACCTGGTCCTGGACGGCCGTGACATCGGCACCTATGTGCTGCCCCAGGCGCGCTACAAGGTCTTCCTGACGGCCGATGTGCGTGAACGCGCCTGCCGGCGCCTGCTCGACCTGCGGGCCCGCGGCGACAGCAGCACGACGCTGGAACAGGTGCTCGAGGATGTCATCTACCGCGACCGGCAGGACAGCGAACGCGAAATGGCGCCGCTGCGCCAGGCCGAAGACGCCATCCTGATCGACAGCACCGGCCAGAGTATCGAGGAGACGATCGAGCGTGTGCTCGCCAGAATCGGCCGGGTGGACCATGACTGACGGGTCCGCCATGCCCCATCGGCGGATCCGGTGCTTCCTGGGCGGCCTGAGCGATCGGCTGGTCCGTCTTCTTTTCCGTATCCGCTATAGCGGCCTGGAACACATTCCGGCCCGCGGACGGGCCATTCTGGTGGCCAACCACACCAGCATGCTCGATATGTTCGCCATTCACGGGCGCGTCGGCCCCTGGATTCACTGGGTAGCCAAGAAGGAGCTGTTTCGCAGCCGCTTCATGGCCGATCTGCTGCTTCGCCTGGGATGTATTCCCGTCGATCGGGACAAGGCCGACCTGGCCGCCGCGCGCGGGATCATGACCGTTTTGCGCCAGGACGGGATTGTCGGCATGTTTCCCCAGGGGACACGGGTCAGGCCCGACCAGGTTGACCAGGTGCGTCCGCGCTCAGGCGCGGTCCATTTCGCCCTCAGGACCGGGGTGCCGCTCCTGCCCGTGGCGATTCGCGGCCGTTTCCGGGTCTTCTCCCGGGTGCAGGTGATTTTCGGCAAACCGTTTGTCCTTGTCGGCGGACCGGTCCCGGCCCAGGGGGAGGACGAACTGCATCGGCTCAGCCGCCAGGTGATGCAGACGATCTACAGCCTGGGCGATGAGGCGCAGCCATGAAGCTTCTTTTAGCCAAATCATCCGGATTTTGCTTCGGCGTCAAAAACGCCGTCGAAACAGCCGAAAAGCTGGTCGTCCAGCCGCGCCCGGAAGGCAAGCCCCTCTATATGCTGGGCGAGCTGATCCATAACCGGACGGTCATCGGACAGCTCGAAAGCCAGGGCATGCGGATCGCCGCCGACACCAAGGCGGTCGAAGACGGCGCGACGGTCCTGATCCGGGCGCATGGCGTCACGCCGGCCACGCTCTGCGACCTTCGGGAAAAGGGCTGCGAGGTGGTCGACTGCACCTGTCCCTTCGTGACCAAGATCCACCTGATCGTGCGCAAAGCCTGGAACGAAAAAAAGCGGATCATCATCGCGGGAACACCGGGGCACGCCGAAGTCGTGGGGATCAACGGGGAATGCGGCGGCGAAGGCGTGATCATCAGCAGCGCGGCTGAGGCCGAATCCGGTGATTTTTCTGGTGATTTTTGGATTTTGGTCGCCCAAACGACCTTTTCTTTCGCAGAATACCAGAAAATTGGCATGATTCTCAAGAAAAAAATTGCAAAACTGCAGATATTTGATACAATATGTATTACGACTGAAGACAGGCAGCGTGAGGCCTGCGAAATCGCCAGGCAGGCCGACATGATGTTTGTTATCGGCAGCCCGGGCAGCTCCAACACCCAGAAGCTGCTTGGTATCTGTCGCAGTCAATGTGGCCGGACGTATCTTGTTGAAGATGCACATCAGGTTGGTTCCGTCATCGGGGAGAGATCCCTGGAGGATCTGACTGTCGGAATCACCGCAGGCGCGTCCACGCCAGAACGCATAATCAGGGAGGTTATTCAGGCAATGACTGAACAAGAAGTCACGCAGAACAAGCCGGAGATCGAAGAAGAGGTTCAGAAGGCTGTTCAAGAGGAAGTAAGGCAGGAAGACATCGAGGCGGTCGAGGCCGTGGCAGTGGAGGCAGTGGAAGAAGCGGCGGTCGCTCAAGAAGCGCCGGCTGATCCCGCAGCAGAGGAACCGGAACCGCCGGCAGAACACCACGAGGATGCATCCGACATCAGCTTCACGGATTTCATCGACAACATTCCCCAGCTCAAGCGCGGCATAACGGTTCGCGGCACCATCATCCGTTATGACAACGAGAATGTCTATGTCGATGTTCGCGATAAATCTGAGGGGCGGATTCCGCGTCACGAATTCGATGGCGATCCCGATTTCGATCTTGATGAAGCCGTAGCCAATCACAAGGAAATCGATGTCTATGTGCGCAATATCCGCAATTCGGATATGGGCAAAGAAATCATCCTGTCCAAAGCCCGCGTCGATTTCACCAAGTACAAGGGCCTGATCGAAGAAGCGTATAACGACAAGACCCCCATCTCGGTCAAGGTCGTCAATGTCGTCAAGGACGGCGTCATCGCCAGCTATGGCGGCGTGGATATTTACATCCACCGCACCCAGCTGGAGATGGGAATCGTCGAGGATCTCGAACCCTATCGCAACCAGACGCTGGATATCCTGGTCACCCAGTTTGACCCGGACAAGAAGCGCCTTCGGGTTTCCGGCTCGCGCCGCGCCCTGCTCTCTCTGGAGCGCAGAGCCAAGGCCGATGAGCTGTGGACCTCGATCGCGGTCGGCAACGAGTATGACGGCGTTGTGCGCAGCCTGACCGATTTCGGCGCTTTCGTCGACATCGGCGGCGTCGATGGCCTGGTCCATGTCTCAGAGCTGTCCTGGAACCGGATTCGTCACCCGTCAGAAGTCGTGAACGTCGGCGATAACGTCCACGTCTATGTCAAGGATTTCGATCCGGAACGCAAGCGGATCTCGCTGGGCTACAAGAAAACCGAGGATGACCCGTACCACGATGTGGAAAGCCGCTTCCCGGTCGGCTCGATCGTGCGCGGCACCGTCGTGCGCATGTTTCCCTTCGGCGCATTCGTGGAGATCGCCCCGGGCGTCGACGCCCTCTGCCACATCTCCCAGATCGCCAACGTCCGCCTCAACAAGCCGAACGAAGTGCTCAGCGAGGGGATGGAAGTGGATGCCCGCGTGCTCGAGGTCAGCAACGACTCGCGCCGGATCAGCATCAGCATCAAGGAAGTTGAACCGATTAACCCGCCAGGCTACGAGGACAATCATTTCTGATTTCTCCTCATAGCCGTTTGACCAACCACGAAAGAGGATGCTTGTGATCAGCATCCTCTTTTCTGGTTACTGCCATCTATTGAGGAGGCGACCATGCAAGACAGCCGCGCGCGCGAAGCGCAGCTCGCCGGAGAGGCCATCCCGCGCCTGGTGATCCGCTACGCCATCCCGGCGATTGTCGGCATGGTCGTCAACGCGACGTACAACGTCGTCGACCGCTACTGGATCGGCCAGCTCAAGGATGTCAACGCCATGTCCGGCATCGGCCTGACGACCCCGCTGACCATGGTCGCGCTGGGATTTATGCTCCTGGTCGGAATCGGGACGACGGCTTCGATCTCGATCCGGCTGGGTGAGAAGCGGCATGACGAGGCGGAGCGGATCCTGGCCAACGGCTTCACGCTCGCCCTGGCGGCCGGTGCGCTCCTGACCGCGGCAGGACAGCTTTTCCTCGAACCCGTCCTGCTCCTGGCCGGCGCCAGTCCGGCCACGCTGCCATACGCGTCCGACTACATGCGGATCGTTCTCTGGGGTGCCGTGCCCAATACGATCGGGTTCGCCATGAACCACACCATCCGCGGCGCGGGCAATCCGAGACGTTCGGCGTCCACCCAGATCCTGGGCGCCGGCCTCAACATCGTGCTCGACCCGATTTTCATCTTCGGACTGGACATGGGGGTGCGCGGCGCCGCCCTGGCCACCGTGATCAGCCAGATCGTCTCGGCGGTATGGGTGCTCAGCTATTTTGCCGGAGCCGGCAGCAACCTGAAGCTCAAGATCCGCCTGATGCGCCTGAAGGCCAAGGCGGTCGGCCAGATCCTGTCCATCGGCATCTCCCCCTTTGCCATGCAGGTGGCCGCCAGCCTGGTTTCGGTGTTCGCCAACCGCGCCCTGCGCGCGACGGGGGGCGATGTGGCCATCGGGGCGATGGCTGTGATCAACAGCGTGACCATCTTGTTCTTCATGCCGATCCTGGGCATCAACCAGGGCCTGCAGCCGATCCTCGGCTACAACTACGGCGCGGGCAACTTCAGCCGGGTGCGCGAAGCCTGGCGCTTCGGCGTTCTGCTGGCCAGCGCGATCGTGACAACCGGTTTCCTCGCGGTCCAGCTGTTTCCGCAGACGATCATCCGCATCTTCATCGACGATGCCGGCCTGGTCGCCGTCGGTACCCGCGGCCTGCGCATCTTCCTGGCCATGCTGCCGCTGCTCGGGTTCCAGGTGATTTCGACCGTCTATTTTCAAAGTGTGGGCAAGCCGCGCGCGGCGATCGTGGCCAGTTTGCTGCGTCAGGTGATCATATTGCTGCCGCTCTACCTGATACTGCCGAACCGGCTCGGTCTGACAGGCGTCTGGCTGGCCAGCCCGATCGCCGATTTCACGTCGTTTGCCGTCATTGCCGTTCTGATCCTGCGGGAGATGGGCCAGTTGAAGAAAAAGTCTTCTGACCTTCCGGCCAGAGCGGACCATCCGAGAGCAGAACATAGCGCTGGTGATCCAGCCAGCGGCCGTTGATCTGCAAAAAGCGGGGCGCGATGCCTTCCAGCTCGAACCCGAGCCGCCGCGCCAGGGCGATCGAACGGACGTTGTCCGGCAGGATGTCGGCTTCGATCCGGTGCAGGCCGAAGTCCTGGAACATGCTGCGGATCCCGGCCTGGCCGGCTTCCGTTGCCAGGCCGCGCCCAACCTGGCCCTGGTCGAGGTGCCAGGCCAGGAAGGCGGATTTCAAGCTGCCGTAGATGATGTGGGTGAACGCCAGCCGGCCGATGATCCGAGCTGGATCCTCGCGCAGCGACAGCCAGAAGGGGACCGCGCGCCCGGCCTGGAAATCCTCCCGTTCCGCGGCCAGGTTCTGCTGCTGCTGGCGCAAGGTGAACAGGCTTTCCGGCCTGGAGGGAAACCAGGGCTGGTGAAAGAGCCGGTTGCGGCGATAGTAGTCCAGGACATCCGACGCGGCCTGCTCGCCAATGACGCGCAGCAGGAGGCGCGGTGTCCTGAGCGTGTGCAGATCGGGGATCAGCCGGGTCATGAATCAAAAATCCTGAGACGGGGCTGCCAGTTCAGCCAGCGCATGCCGGTAGATTGCGGTACTTGCCAGCCAGGCGTTGATCTCGATGTGTTCGCCGGCCTGGTGGGCCGTTTCCGGCTGACCGGGGAAGGCCGCGCCGAACGCGGCGATGTTCGGCATCGTCCGGGCGTACGTTCCGCCGCCGATCGCGACCGGTTCGGCATTGGAGCCGGTCAGGCGGTTATAGACCGCGTTCAGGGTCCGGATGACAAACGATTCGCGGGGCAGGTGCAGCGGCGGGATGTTCTTTTCGATCGCGACAACGGCACCCAGCCGGGCAGCTGTTTCGCGCATCTGCTGCTCCAGTTCCCCGAACGGGCAGGATACGGGATACCGGATGTCGGCGGTCAGAACGGCACGGCCCTCTTCGAGGTACAGGCGGCCGGCGTTAAAGGTCAGCGGGCCGGATGCGTCGCTCTGGGCGATATGAAGGCCGGTGCCATGCCAGTCGTCCCCGATCGCCTGCTGGTAAAAACGGACAAAGGGATGGCTGCAGAGAGCTTCGGCAAGACGGCGATCCGCTTCCTGCATCGCCAGGCTGATGGCATTTCGGCCGAGCCAGGGCATGCTGGCATGGCCGAGCGCGCCGTCGCAGCGGACATCCTCGCGGCCTGATGGGCCGTTAAACGTCAATCGGCAGCGCCCGGGGATCATGTTCGGGCTGGCACCGCCTTCGGCGGCGACCAGGCGCAGCGGATCGCCGGCTGGCTGGCCGCCCGTGACCGTGAAGGTGACCCAGCACAGTCCCTTTTCGGCGTAGATGACCGGGAAGTCGGCGTCCGGCGTGAATCCTGCGTCCGGCAACTGGGCGGTCCTGGCATAGTGGGCCATGCAGGAGCTGCCCCGCTCCTCGTCGAGGCCGACGATCAGGCGGATGCGCCCGCGCGGCTTGAAGCCCTGGTTCATGAGGTCCTTCATCGCGTAGAGCACGGCGATGGCCGGCCCCTTGTCGTCGGCGGCACCCCGGGCGATCAGGCGGTCAGGCAGGATCACCGGAGAGAATGCGTCGCCGTCCCAGCCGTCGCCGGCCGGCACGACATCCAGGTGGCACAGCGCGGCGACCAGGTGTTCGCCGCTGCCGAATTCGACATACCCGGCGCGGTTGTCCAGGTTGACACTGTGAAATCCCAGCTGCCGGCCCAGATCTAGGAAATGGTCGAGCGCCCGCCGCGTCTCGCGGCCGTACGGCGCCCCGTCCTCAGAAGGCCCTGCAACGCTGGGAATCGCACATAGGGCGGCCAGCTCGCGCACCATATCCGGACGGTAACGCGCCATGCTGCCGGCCAGTTCGCGGATTTTGGCCGGATCGGGTCCCGGCGCGCTCATGTTTCAATCTCCCCGGCCATGTCGTTTCCAGATGTGAAATCGACCATGTCGGCGTTTTCGCACTCCGGGTGCAGGTGGCAGAACAGCCCGACATAAAGACCGCGCCGCTCTGCCGGTTTGCCGCAGACCACGCAGGCTTCTGCTGAGACCTCCTGCAGCGACAGCAGGCCGGAAAGCTGACCGAGCATGGTTTCGAGCCGTTCGGTACCAAGCTTGACCAGTCCTTCCTCCATCCGGACGCAGAGGAAATTATCGTGGGCTTCGAAACTGTGCAGCCGGAGCCCTTTGCGCTGTTTTTCCAGGTAGTCCAGGACCGACTCCAGCGCCGCCGGGCTGATGCCGGCGACCGGCGTGATGAAGGCTTTGAACCGGTTGCCTTCCAGAACAGTGAAGAGATAGCCGTTATAGACACCGAACACGCTATCTTCCTTGTTGTTGACTTTCCAGCCGTTTTGCTCGGCAAGTTTCATCAGTTGGGTGGAGATCATAAGCCACGCTCCCTCGTCAATAGTGCCGGCGGTGTACCGCAGGCCCGTTAAACCCATTATAGCGTGAAAAGCAAAGCAATTGTGACACGAATGCGAAATGGCGGCTCAAAACGGCTCAAAATGGCTCAAAATGCGCGCACGTACCCTTGCCAGCCCGCCCGGATCATGATACAATTGCCAAGGTTCAAATACACACATGGGAACGCAGATCCTGTTGCCCGAACCGAAAGGGAATCGGCTGCACCCCATGGCGGAAAAAACAGGAGGAAAGACCATGGCCGTAATCAGCATGAAGCAATTGCTGGAGTCCGGTGTCCATTTCGGGCACCAAACCCGCCGCTGGAACCCCAAGATGGCGGAGTACATCTACACCGAACGCAACGGAATCTACATCATCGATCTGCAAAAGACGGTGCGCAAAATCGAGGAAGCCTACATGTTCATGCGTGAAATCGCCATGAACGGCGGCTCGGTCCTCTTTGTCGGCACCAAGAAGCAGGCCCAGGACTCGATCCGCGAGGAAGCCGAGCGCTGCGGCATGTTCTACATCAACAACCGCTGGCTGGGCGGAACGCTGACCAACTTCGTCACGATCCGCAAGCGCATCGATCGCCTGGCCGAACTGACCGACATGGAATCGAACGGCACGTTCGACATGCTGACCAAGAAGGAAGTCGCCAAACTTCGCCTGGAAATGGAGAAGCTGGAGAAAAACCTGGGCGGCATCCGTGACATGTCCCGTCTGCCTTCCTGCGTCTTCGTCGTCGATCCGCGCAAAGAGCATATCGCGGTTCTGGAAGCCCGCCGCCTGAACATCCCGATCGTGGGCATTGTCGACACCAACTGCGATCCGGACGAGGTCGACTACATCATCCCCGGCAACGACGACGCCATCCGCGCGGTCAAGCTGATCGCGGGCAAGATGGCTGAAGCGGTGCTCGAAGGCCGGCAGGGCGAGCAGATCGAGATGCCCGGCGAACAACCGCTGACCAACGATGAATCGGATAAGATTGAAGAAGCCTGAACGGAGGGAAAACAATGGCTATAACCGTTGATATGATCAAAGAATTGCGTGAAAAAACCGGATCCGGCATGATGGACTGCAAAAAGGCCCTGACCGAATCCGGAGGCGATATGGAAAAGGCCATCGTCTGGCTGCGGGAAAAGGGCATTGCCTCCGCGGACAAGAAGATGTCGCGTGTCACCGCCGAAGGCATCGTCGATGCCTACATCCACGGCAACGGACGCGTGGGCGTCCTGATCGAAGTCAATATCGAAACAGACTTCGCCGCGAAGAACGAGGATTTCCGGCGCATGGTCCGCGATATCGCGATGCAGATCGCCGCGATGAAGCCGCGCTGGGTCTCGCGCAGCGAAGTGCCGGCGGACGAGCTCGAACAGGAACGCTCGATCGTACGCAACCAGGCGCTCAACGAGGGCAAGCCTGAGAAGATCGTCGACAAAATCGTCGACGGCCGCCTGAGCAAGTTCTACCAGGAAAACTGCCTGCTCGAGCAAGCCTATATCAAGGACGACAGCAAGACGATCGAAACGCTGGTCAAGGAGATGATCGCCCAGGTCGGCGAGAACATTTCCATCCGCCGCTTTGTCCGCTTTGAACTTGGCGAGGGCCTGCAGAAGCGGGAAGAGAATTTCGCCGAAGAGGTCATGAAGCAAATCAAGTAAAAAACCCAAAAGGGGACATGCCGGGCATGCCCCCTTTTTTTAAGCAAGGAGCGTTGCGAAATGAAACCAGCCTACAAGCGAATCCTATTGAAACTCAGCGGCGAAGCCCTGGCCGGAAGCAAGGGGACCGGTCTTGACAACCAGACGCTGCATCGCCTGGGCGAGACGATCAGCAAGGTGGTCGCGCTTGGGGTCGAAGTCGCCCTGGTCGTCGGCAGCGGCAATTTCTGGCGCGGCCGTACCAGTGCCGGCATGGACCGGGTCACGGCCGACCACATGGGCATGCTGGCAACCGCGATGAACGCACTGGCGCTGTCGGACGCCCTCGAGCAGGCCGGTGTGGTCACGCGCGTCCAGAGCGCCATCGAGATGCGCCAGATCGCCGAACCCTATATCCGCAAACGGGCGATCCGCCATCTCGAAAAGGGGCGCGTGGTCATCTTTGCCTGCGGCACGGGCAACCCGTTTTTCACCACCGACACCGCCGCTGCGCTGCGCGCTTCGGAAATCGAGGCGGAAATCATGTTCAAGGCCACGCTGGTGGACGGCGTCTACGACAAGGACCCGCACCAGTTTTCTGACGCCGTCCGTTACGAGACGATCAGCCACGACCAGGTGCTCCAGATGGACCTGAAGGTGATGGACGCCACCGCCGCGGCGCTTTGCCGCGACAACCATATGCCGATCGGCGTCTTTTGCCTGGACGACCCGGAGAACATCGTGCGCATGGTCTGCGGCGAACCGATCGGCACCTTGATCCGCTGACGCGGTTTGATTGAACTATCCGGGCCGTTTCGGTATAATAGCGCCAAAGACACATCTGTGTGCAGGAGGTTGTACCATGGCCATGATAGAAATCACCAAGGATGCGTATCTGCCATTCGAAGAGAAAATGCAAAAATCCGTCCATGTGCTCCAGGAGCATTTCAACTCGATTCGGGCTGGCCGGGCCAATCCTAAGGTGCTCGACCATATCACCATCGAATATTACGGCGTGCAGACGCCGATCAATCAGGTTGCCAACATCCAAGTTCCCGAGGCGCGCATGATTACGATTACCCCCTGGGACCCCAGCACACTCAAAACGATCGAACGCGCCATTCAAGCCTCAGACCTGGGGATCAACCCCAACAACGACGGGCGCATGCTGCGTCTGGTTTTCCCGGCCCTGACCGAGGAGCGGCGCCGCGACCTGGTCAAGACGGTGCACAAGCAGACAGAGGAGGGCCGGGTCGCGATCCGCAACATCCGGCGTGAAGCGCTGGACAAGTACCGCGGCCACCTGAAGAAAAAAGAGATCACCGAAGACAGCCTCGGTATTTTTGAAACCGAGCTGCAAAAGC
>Ga0172382_10001608_pt1 | contig 40118 bp, 40 predicted proteins | sample Leawel138RmetaG_FD_122245 | JGI IMG/M metagenome (GOLD analysis project Ga0172382, IMG submission 122245) | Leachate microbial communities from a municipal landfill in Southern Ontario, Canada - Leachate well 138R metaG | ecosystem: Engineered > Solid waste > Landfill > Unclassified | place... | reverse complement strand
TGCCTATCCCGGACAGGACAACTTTGCAGGTGTGCAGATTCATTCGGCGCACTACCGGCATCCACAGGATTTTGCCGGACAGCGTGTGCTCGTGGTGGGTGGTGGCAACTCCGGCGCACAGATCATGGCTGACATGACCGGCATCGCGCAGGCTACATGGGTCACCCCTTCCGACCCGCTCTTCCTGCCGGATGATGTGGACGGGCGCGTGCTGTTCGAGCAGGCGACCGCGCGCTGGCAGGCCATGCAGCAAGGCTTGTCGGTACCCGAACGAAGCGCAGGGTTCGGAGACATCGTGATGGTGCCTCCGGTGGCTGCAGCGCGTCGCCGGGGCGACCTGACGTCAGTCCGGCCCTTCGCAGGCTTTACGCCAACCGGTGTCGTATGGCCTGACGGCAGGGAATCAGAGGTCAATGCCGTGGTCTGGTGCACCGGCTTTCTGCCGGCACTGGATCACTTGCAGCCGCTCGGTGTGCTGGGCGCGGAAGGTCGCATCGCCGTCGATGGCACACGCTCCGTGGCCGACCCGGGCCTTTGGCTGGTGGGCTATGGCGACTGGACCGGGTTCGCCTCAGCCACCCTGATTGGTGTCATGCGCTCGGCCCGCAGCACCGCTCAGGAAATCGGAGAAGCGCTGTCGACTGACAGCCACGTTCAATCACAAGGAGTTTCGCCATGAGCGATGTCGTCATCTATCACAACCCCAAATGCGGCACCTCGCGTAATACGCTGGCGCTAATTCGCAATGCCGGCATTGAGCCACAGGTGATCGAGTACTTAGCCGCCCCGCCAGAACGCCACACGCTCAAGTCACTGATCGAGCGTGCGGGCCTGACGGTACGCCAGGCGCTGCGCGAGAAAGGCACACCTTTCCAGGAGCTCGGCTTGGACGACGCATCGTTGACTGACGACGCTCTGCTCGACGCCATGCTGGCGCATCCCATTCTGATCAACCGACCCTTCGTCGTGACGCCAACGGGCGTGCGCCTGTGCCGGCCGTCCGAGCTGGTGCTGGATATCCTCGAGCAGCCTCAACGTGGCCCGTTCACCAAGGAGGATGGCGAAGTGGTCATAGACGAACACGGAAAGCGCGTGCGCTGAATCTGTGCACCTGGAACATTTATCATGACGCAATTCACCTCACTACACGACGCCACTCTGCCGGCTCTGGACGAATCCCTTTTCGATACGCCAACCCATGAAAAACTGGGTGTGCCGGTCGATGCGGAACACCCGCCGCGCATCCTGCTGCTCTACGGCTCGCTGCGCGAGCGCTCGTACAGTCGCCTCCTCATCGAGGAAGCTGCGCGTATCCTGCAGCGCCTGGGTGCGGAAACCCGCATCTTCGATCCGCATGGGCTTCCGCTGCCGGACAGCGTGCCGGCCGATCATCCCAAGGTCGCGGAGTTGCGTGCCCTGTCCGAATGGTCGGAAGGGCAGGTGTGGTGCAGTCCCGAGCGCCACGGTACGATCACCGGCGTCTTCAAGAGCCAGATCGACTGGCTGCCTCTCGAGCTGGGCGGCGTCCGGCCGACGCAGGGGCGCACGCTTGCCGTCATGCAGGTTAGCGGTGGCTCGCAGTCCTTCAACGCGGTCAATGCCCTGCGCGTGCTGGGGCGCTGGATGCGCATGGTGACGATTCCAAACCAGTCGTCGGTTGCCAAGGCCTTTCTGGAGTTCGACGAGGCAGGTCGCATGAAACCATCGGCTTACTACGACCGTGTCGTGGACGTAATGGAAGAGCTGGTGAAGTTCACGCTGCTGGTGCGTGGCCGCTCGGATTACCTTGTCGACCGCTACAGCGAGCGCAAGGCAGCCGAAGCAGAGGTGCTGCGGCTCGCGGAGGCCGCAATGGCCCATGAGTGCGAGACCGAGCAGACGTAGTTCAGCAAAGCATAGGAAGCGGCCGAGCAAGGTTTTGGGTAACGCCGAAATCTCGGCTTGCCACTGTAATGTTGAATGACATAGAGCACAGGTGCCGAAACTGATGCGTGACCTTGGGAATCATCCGATTTCCAGCTCAGATTCCGCTTTCAGTGTGGCAACTCCAAGCTCGTTCTTTCCATGCTCTAGGCCATGTGCCGCCATCGACTGTAGATCATGCGCCAGTCCTTTATACGTCAGGCGATCCACGCGTTCGGGCAGTTTGGACGCATCATCCGTGAATACAACGACCTCGTGCCGTTCGCGTGAAATGCTGACGTAATAGGTATCCTGGGCAGTAGTGCGGCTGAAGCTTTCGGCGTTGTACAGCACTCGGTCGCAGGTCAGGCCTTGGGCGCTGTGCGCCGTGGTGGTGTAGGCGTAGTCCATGTGCAGCGGACGGTTCGTGGGCAGATTGACACGGCGCCTGTCCGCTTCGATTGTGACGCTGGCCGCGTCAATTGCCACGACCTTCGCCAGCTGGCCGTTGACCAAGTCATGCTGGGCATCATTGCGTGTGATCCGAACATGGTCGCCCACGGACAGCTCCGCTTGGTTCAGGTGGTAGACCGACAGCTTGCTCATGGTTTTTGGGATGATTTCTATGGATTCCGTATGAGACGGGATGGGCTTGAGCGGTTGCACGGTGATGCGGTCATGACGTGTGCTGCCGGTCAGCAGCAGCTTGGTGGGGACGCCCATGAAGGTTGCCTTGCGGCCCAGGCCTTTGAAGACCGGGTAGCTATTGAGGCCGTGGTGCTCGGCAGGCGTGTGTGAGGTGTGGGGCTGTGTGGCAGTGTTGTTGGTTGCCATGTCTTACTTCCAGAGCAGAACGACCAGTTCTGCCGCGGAACCAGCCAGCAGCACGCCCACACCCCAGCGGATGGCATCGTCCTTTCGCAGGAGTTCAGCGGAATACAGCACGAAAATGATGATGCCGATGATGACCGCTGCAATAGGCAAAATTATGTCGAGGTTGCTCTTGAGGGTCTGCAGCGCGGTTTGTGTCTTGGAGAGTCCGCCTACAGCTTGGCCAAAGGCAGCCTGATGGATGCCAGCCAGCAGCCATGCTGCAGCCAGTTTATTGAAGACGTGATGTGAACGCGCAGCGTTCCTGATGCGTTGCTGTAGAGACATAGAGGGCTCCTGCCCCAGGCGCTGGGCGCGCTTTGGGGCGTTGGTTGAAGAAAGCAAGGCGGACGGGATGCGGGCGGAGCGAGGACGTCTGACCGGAGGTCGTGCCCTCAGTTGCCAGCGGCTTCTTTGTGCTCAGGCTCGTTGCTGGCAGGCTGTGAAAAGCCATCAGCTGCCGGGTTGGCGACAAAACCATCCGGAGTGCCCGAGGACTGAGTACTGGCGTTCCGGCCCGGCTTCTGTGTCGGCTCAGTGTTCGCCGGCATCTCTGCTCTTACAGGTTCTGTTGCTTTGGGTGTCAGGGGAGCGAGTGCGGGCACCTGAATGCCGGCCTGGGTCAGAACCTTGCCGACATACCCATTGGTGAAGCCGCGCTTGAAGTTGCCTGTGTTGTAGCAAGACAGGGCAGCGCGCAGAGCCTGCTGCGGATCCTCGTGAGTGGGCAGTGCCCTGGCATAGCAGCCCGACAGTACCGTCTGAGCGGCAGCCAGGTTGCGGCAGGGGTCGAACACGGTTTCGCTGTCCAGCCCGAGCCAGGCCCAATTGCGCACGTTGATCTGTCCCAGTCCCGCGTCGAAGTCGATGCCTTGGTCGATGAGGCGCTGAGCCGCCTCGGTGGCTTCGGTCAAGGTTCGAGGCTGCTGTTGCAGGTGCTTGCCCTTGCGGTTCACGCCGATGGCGTATTGCTGGACACGGGATTCATGGCTGATCAGGGCGTTCAGTGTCACCGGGTGGATATTGGGTGCACAGCTCAGGGCCAGGGCGGCAAGCTCTGCGATCATGTGCGGCCACCATCAGTTACCGGACCCATGCCTGGGGTCCGTCAGGGAAAATCTCCAGCCGCTGGCCCAAAGCCCGCCATGGTCGGCGTCCCATTTGGCCTGCGCTGCCTCGTAATCTACGGTCTTGACCCAGCGCCCGCCCATGGCCGGCTTGCCTACGTAGCGAACGGATAGCTCATGGGTCCAGGCGTGATCGTTGTAGACCACGCAATAGGCGGGGAGGCGGTCGAGCGTGACGGTGGGAATGGCATGAACTTCATACGATGCCCACGCAGATTCGGCGCTGCTGTCATAGGGATGCCTACGTTCGCGCCACTTGTACGCTGTGGCCGCATAGCTGCGGTTCAAATGCTCAGGATCGCATTTGCCCGCTCCGCGCGAAATGGCATCGATGCGTTCCGGCATGCCCGGATCGCTTGCTGCCGGACAACGGGACAAGAAAGAACGTCTCGCGGCAACCGTGGCTGCCCAGTCGAGGCCGTGTTTGTTGTACTTCTTGATGCTGAAATAGTGATCCAGAGAAGGACTGCATTCGTTCGGCCGCAGACTGGACGACAGACACAGTGTCACCTCGCAGGCCAGACGTGTGATGCCGGTCAGGATGTCGGGTCCGGAAGAGGTTGCCTGCTGGGCATGGGCAAATGAAGTCGTCGCGCAGGCGCAGACCAGCGCGATCACCCGAGGGGTGTGCGGTTTCATGGAGACTCCGGGGCTGGGAAAGAGAAAGGCCGGGTTGGCCAGGGGAAATCAGTTCTGGCGCAGCAGACTGTGTTGCGCGATGGCGATTTGCTCGGGCTTGGCGATGGCACGGACCAAGTGAACCGTTTCGACTGCCGCCATGCGGGTGTCCCGCAGGTGTGACAGTTCTGCCATGATCTGGCGCAGGAGGGAAAGCTCTTCCTGCAGCGTGTCATCGGCAGCCAGCCGACGCCTTATGTAGTTGGATAGGGACACACCGGAGAGTGCGGCTGCCTCACCCAGGCGGGCAGCATGAGACGGGGTCACCCGGATACGGATGACCTCGGACAGAGGTTCGTTCATGGTGGTTTACCTATATGGTGAGCGACCCAGTGGCCTTGTGTCGGTACTGATCGCGGGAGACAATGCTTCAAGCTGAATGATGAAAGCCTGAAGTTTTTGGTATGTGTTTTGGTATTTTCATGGGCTGCCTGCTGGGTAAGTCGCATGAATATTGACTGTTCGAGTCTCGCCGTCGCACCAGCACAATGCAATGGCCCTTGCGGCACCAAAGCCCTGATCTGAACGATTCGGGCTTTTTTTATGTATTGGCGCCTTGCAAGCTTGTGGGGCTTGCGCAAATTCCTCCGGCCGCCAGCGGCGCTTTTTCTTTTCCTCTGAGTGACATGATGACATCCCTGCGTCGGGAGTGGTTCCTGAATGTTCGCGGCGATCTGCTGTCCGGTCTGGTGGTTGCGCTTGCGCTGATCCCGGAAGCCATTGCTTTTTCCATTATTGCGGGCGTTGACCCGAAAGTGGGCTTGTATGCTTCTTTCAGCATGGCGGTGGTGATTGCCTTTGCGGGCGGGCGGCCCGCGATGATTTCCGCGGCCACGGGTGCGATGGCCCTGGTCATGGTCACGCTCGTCAAAGAGCATGGCCTGCAATACTTGCTGGCGGCCACGCTGCTGACCGGTCTGCTGCAAATGCTGGCGGGCTGGCTCAAGCTGGGGGAGCTGATGCGGTTTGTATCGCGCTCGGTCATCACTGGCTTCGTCAATGCTCTGGCGATCCTGATCTTCATGGCCCAACTGCCGGAGCTGATCAACGTCAGTTGGCAGGTGTACGCAATGACTGCGGCTGGCTTGGCCATCATCTATTTATTCCCGTATGTGAACAAAACGGTGCCGTCGCCGCTGGTGGCCATCGTGTTGCTGACCGCCGTGGCGGTGATGCTCGGCATCGAGGTGCGCACGGTGGGAGACATGGGCGAGCTGCCGGACAGCCTGCCGGTGTTTCTGTTTCCGGACGTGCCGCTGAATCTGGAAACCCTGACGATCATTTTTCCGGTCTCGGCTACCTTGGCGGTGGTGGGGTTGCTGGAGTCCATGATGACGGCTTCCATTCTTGATGACTTGACTAACACCAACAGCAACAAGAACCGCGAATGCGTGGGGCAAGGGGCGGCCAATATTGCCACCGGCTTGCTGGGCGGCATGGCGGGCTGCGCCATGATCGGCCAGTCAGTGATCAATGTCAAATCGGGCGGGCGCGGGCGCCTGTCCACGTTCACCGCCGGCGTGCTGCTGTTGGTGATGGTGGTGTTTGCCGGCGATTGGGTGGCGCGCATTCCGATGGCGGCCCTGGTGGCGGTCATGATCATGGTGTCCATCGGCACGTTCAGCTGGGCGTCTATCCGGCATTTGCGCAAGACGCCAGCCAGTTCCAGTATCGTGATGCTGGCGACCGTTGCGGTGACGGTGGGCACGCATGACTTGGCCAAGGGCGTCCTGGTGGGCGTGCTGTTGTCGGGGCTTTTTTTTGCGCACAAGGTCGGGCGCATGTTGCGGATCCATTCGCACACCGAGGCGGGCGGAACACAGCGGGTCTACACGGTTTCCGGTCAGGTCTTTTTTGCGTCGTCGGCCAGTTTCGTCAATGCGTTTGACTATAAGGAAGCGATTGAAAAAGTCCGGATCGACGTCAGCCAGGCGCATTTCTGGGACATCACCGCGGTGCATAACCTGGATCAGGTGGTGCTCAAGTTCCGTCGGGAAAAGGTGGACGTGGAGGTGATCGGCCTGAACGAAGCAAGCGCCACGCTGGTGGAGCGTTTCGGCATGCATGACAAGCAAGGCGCGGCGGCGGACATTGTGCATTGATGCCGGTTCGCTGTGCGGGCGCGGCAAGCCCATAGCGGCAAAGCCCATACGCAAAAAAGCGCAGGAATGATCCTGCGCTTTTTTATCCCGCCTTGGCTTTATTTGGCGTTGGCGTTCGGGAAGAACAGCTGCTGGCCGTTGATCTTGTAATCGGCAATGGCTTTCTGGCCTTTGTCCGACACGATCCAATCAACGAATTTCTGCGCCGCGTCAGCCTTGACGTGCGCATGCTTGGCCGGGTTCACGACCATCACGCCATACTGGTTGAACATCCGCTGGTCACCTTCCACCAAGATGGACAGATCACCGGGGTTCTTGAAGTTCAGCCAGGTGGCGCGGTCGGACAGCACATAGCTGTTTGCCGATGAGGCCATGTTCAGCGCCGGGCCCATGCCGCAGCCGCAGGCTTTGTAGTTCGGCACGTTCGCCACGTCCAGGCCTGCGGCTTTCCAGTAGCGCAGTTCAGCCGAGTGGGTGCCGGACTTGTCGCCGCGGGAGATGAATTCCGCCTTGGCGCCGCTGATTTTCTTCAGCGCTTCGGTGATGTCCTTGCCCTGGGTCTTGGCTGGGTCGTTCTTCGGGCCGATCAGCACGAAATCGTTGTACATGACCGGAAAGCGTTTGACGCCATGGCCTTCGGCCACGAACTTTTCTTCGGCGGGCTGGTCATGAACAAACAGAACGTCGGCATCGCCGCGGCGTGCGGTATCAAGCGCCTGCCCGGTGCCAACGGCAATGACTTTGACTTCAACACCGGTGTCTTTCGTGAAAGCGGGCAGCAATTGCTTGAACAGGCCCGATTGCTCGGTTGACGTGGTGGAGGCCATGACGATGGACTCGGCTTGGGCCGCGGTAAAACCGGCAGACATCAGCGCGGCGATCATCCAGCTTGCGATCTTGGTGTGACGACGGATCATAGGAGTTCTCCTTTAAGAAACAATTTCGCTGGCTCGGGAACCTCGCCATGGAAAAAGTCATGGACGGGAAGATCGGCTTCAATGCGGCCGTTCTCCAGGTAAATGACGCGGGAAGCCAGGCGTTTGACCTGACCCAGGTTGTGGCTGCTGAAGATCAGCGTGGTGTCTGTTTGCTGGGCGAATTCCTGCATCAGGTCTTCCACTTCACGCTTGGAGCGGGGGTCAAGGCTGGCGGTGGGCTCATCAAGCAGCAGCAGGGCTGGCTGGCAGGCCCAGGCTTGCGCCAAGGCCACGCGTTGCTGTTGGCCGCCGGACAAGGCGCGTGCGTTGCGCTGGATCAGGCTGGAGAGCTGGACCCGCGCCAGGGCTTGTTCCGCTTGCTGGCGGGCGTCGCGCCAGCGCCAGCCGCGCAGCAGCAAGCCGAGCATCAGGTTGAAGCGGATCGAGGCGCGCAGCAGGAAAGGGCGCTGGAACACCATGGCCTGGTGGCGGCGCGGCGGGCTGTGCAACTGGCCCGTCTCTATCCGGTGCAGGCCGTGGACGACACGCAGCAAGGTGCTTTTTCCGCTGCCGTTGGCGCCCACCAGTGCGACCCGCTCGCCCGGCTGGATGCTCAGGCTGATGTCCTTGAGGGCCCGCAGATTGCCATATTGGGCGGAAACGTCGTTGAGCCGGACCAGAGGCGTCATGCCTGCCCTCCCACGGTCTGGGGTTCCAGCCGATAGTGATCGGCCCGTTCGCGCCAGCGGCGCAGTATTGATACCAGCGCGTTCAGCAGCAGCACGACGGTCAGCAGCACGATGCCGAGACCAACGGCCAGCGGCAGATCTCCTTTGCTGGTTTCCAGGGCAATGGCGGTGGTCATGACACGGGTATAGCCTTCAATATTGCCGCCGACGATCATGACCGCGCCAACCTCCGAGACTGCGCGGCCAAAGGCGGTGATGATGATGGTCAGCAAGGCAAAGCGCTCGTCCCAGGCCAGCAGCAGGCTGCGCGTCAGGCTGTTGGCGCCCATGGATGCCAGTTGTTCGCCGTGGCGCTGCTCGACGTCTTCCACCACCTGCCGGGTCAGCGCGATGACCAGCGGCAGGATCAGTACGGTTTGCGCAATGATCATGGCCTTGGCGGTGAACAGCCAGCCCAGGCCGCCAAACGGGCCGGAGCGGGACAGCAGCAGGTAGATCACCAGGCCGACAACGACAGAGGGCAAGGAGAGCGAGGTATTCAGCAGGGTCATTGCCACCCCGCGGCCCGGAAAGCGGACGACGGCAAGCAGTGAACCGAGCATGATGCCCAGGACACAGGCGATCAGACAGGCGCTGGCGCTGACGGTCAGAGAGCGTTGAACGATGGCCAGCAGCGTGGGGTCAAGTTGCCGGAGCAGCTCCAGCGCCGTCAAGACGCTTTCGGTCAGCGTATTCATGCCGACGTTTGCTGGGGCGGCGGGACAAGGGGTGAGCGCATCTTATGGTCTTCTATGAAGTACTTTGCATAACTGAATTTGTATCCGAGCATAGCCGAGGCTTTCCGCCTAAGCGATATGAAGCAGTTTGCATAGGAAGGCCGAGGGTGGCGCTGGGGGCATCCCTCCCCGGCGCGGGGGAAAGCCGCTGTTTTCACAAAACTTCAGGCATACTGCTGTGGTGCGACAAATTGAACTTTCCTACACCTTCGTTCCTGATCGCCTCGCGGGGAACAGCATGCGCAATCCGCTGATGGATATGCTGCTGGCCATCCGCGAGTGCGGTTCTATTTCCGCCGCGGCCAAAAAGCTCGGCTTGTCCTACCGGCATGTTTGGGGAGAGCTCAAGCGCTGGGAAGAGGATTTGGGGCAAAGCCTGATCATCTGGGAAAAGGGCCAGCCCGCGCGCCTCAGCAGCTTTGGCGACAAGCTGCTGTGGGCGGAAAGGCAGGCCCAGGCACGCCTGGCGGCACAGATCAGCAGCCTGCATGCCGAGATGGAGCGGGCTTTCGCGATGGTGTTCGATGATGCCTCGCATGTGCTGTCCCTCTATGCCAGCCATGACGAAGCCATGATGGAACTCAGGAATCACACGGTCCGGCAGCAGAAGCTGCACCTGGACATCCAGTTCTGCGGCAGTGTTGACGCCATCAGCGCCTTGAATGAAGGGCGCTGCATCATGGCGGGTTTCCATACGCCGCCGCATCCCGTCAGAGGCTCTTTACCCGAGCGTACCTACAAGCGTTTGCTGAAGCCGGGGCTGCACAAGCTGATCGGCTTTGCGCGGCGTGAGCAAGGGCTGATCGTTGCCAAGGGCAACCCGCGTTCGATCTCCTCTCTGAAAGACCTGGCCCGGCCCGGTCTGCGTTTCGTGAACCGCGCCTTGGGAACCGGCACCCGGCTGCTGCTTGACCAGATGTTGGCGGAGCAGGAGGTCAATCCGCTTGAGATTGACGGGTATGCGTTTGCCGAACCTTCCCATGCCGCTGTGGCGTCGGCGGTGGCGGCGGGCTATGCCGATGTCGGCTTGGGCATTGAAGCGGCGGCGCGCGCGCAGCACCTGGATTTCGTGCCCTTGGTGGAAGAGGACTATTACCTGGTGTGCCTGAAGTCCACGCTGGCGGAGCCCGCGGTCCAGGCCTTGCTTGCGGTAATGAAAACCGCCGAGTGGCAGCAGCGCCTGGCAAGAATGCCGGGCTATACCCCGTCGCGCAGCGGCGAAGTGCTGTCAATGAGCAAGGAATTGCCGTGGTGGCGTTTCAAGAGCCAAAAGAAAGTGGCGCCATTGGTTGAGGCCAGCGAGGAATAGGGACAAAGCACGCCACGCTGTTCCAGGGATCCAGCCTGACCCATGAAAAACACCCCCAATACGGAACCGCGGTTCCGTATTGGGGGTGAATTTTTTTGCGTTTGTGCTTACTGTTTGCCGTGGACGGCGGCATCAGGCAGGGTGGTGGACGGTGGGCTTTTGGCGGTTTCAGAAGGGGAGTGCGCACCGGACTCTTCAATGGTTCGAGGCTCTGCCGGTTCGTAGGTGTACGGGCCCGGATCCGTGCAGGTCATGGAGGTGCTAGGGGGGCGAACAATCTGTCCGTTGGGCGGGTTGCTGCGGTAGCGTTCGGCCACAACATTTTGCGCCATGCACAGCTTGTAGGCGTCCACCTTGCCCGTCCAGGCAGCCTTGGCCGCGGCTTCCTTGGCCTTCGCTTGCGCCGCTGGGGAGACAGCAGCCTGCTGCGCCCAAACGGCTGTCGAGCTGATCATGAGAAAAACCGCGAAAGTGAATCGTTTCATGCGCGTCTCCGATACTGAAAGCAAATCGTGGCCAGGGGCGCAAGCCCCGCCGTCGCGGCGGGGACAAGCGAGGCCTTTTACTTACACCTTCACCGGCTTGGCCGCCGTGTTGGTTTTCGGGGTGGAACGTTGTGCCGGGATCTTCCCTTCGACAATGTCGTCATACCAAAGCTCATGGTGCTCTTTGGCCCAGGTCTCATCCACGTAGCCGGTTTTCATCGCTTTGTAGGCGCCGCGCATGCCGATCGTACCCAGATAGATGTGGCCGAGAATGGCGCACATCATCAGGACGGTGGAGACCGCGTGGACCATGTGTGCGATCTGCATGTCGCTGCGCAGATACGCCAGTCCGGGGATGATCTGGTCAAGGTAGACGCCGGAGCCCGCGACCGTGAAGCCCAACAGGGTCACCGCCCCCCAGAAGATCAGCTTCTCGCCGCCATTGAAACGGTGCGAGGGCACGTGCGCGTCGTTGAACAAGCCGCCGCCTTTCTTGAACCAGATCAGGTCGTAGCGGCGGGGGATATTGTCTTTCACGAACGTGAAGAAAATGATCAGCAGCGACACGACGAACAGCGGTCCGACAAAGTTATGGACGGTTTTCAGGACCCAGGTCAGCCAGCCGAAGATTGGCTTGCCCATCCACGGCAGCATGAAAAACTTGCCGAAGGCCATGACGATGCCGGAAATGGCCAGCACGCAGAAAGCCACGGCATTGGTCCAGTGCGCGGCGCGCTCGAAGTAGGTGAAGCGTTCAATCTTGCGTCCGGTTTCCGCTCCCTTGAGCTTGATCGAGCCTTTTGCGAAATAGAAAAGCAGGATGGCGACCAGCACGATCAGGATCAATGAACCGCCGTAGGGAATGATCCAGTTGTTGCGGACCTGGCGCCATGCCTCGCCGGCCGTGGTGTAGTGCGAGCCAGGATATTGCACGAAGGGCTGGATCAGCACGCCCGCTTCGGGGGCCTGGCTTTTGGGCAGGCTGCTGTAGCCGGGCTGGCCTGAGTTCACGTCCCGCCAGAAGGGCGCATTGTTGCCAGGCTGAACGCGGTTGCGTTCAGCGTTGGTCTGCTCCGGATACCCGGGCAGGGTGGAGGCGTCCGGCTTGACTTCAAAGATGTTGCTGCTTTGAATGTTGCCCAGTGCCGGTTCCGACGTTTGAGCCTGAACGGCGGGCGTGGCAAGCACGCCGACCGTCAGGAGTAATGCGCATAAAGACCGTATCATGAGAACCTCCGGTCAACGAATGCGGTTGTATTCGTTTTGTCCTCTGGAACGTACCTTCAGGGTTTCTTCCCAACTGTCGCGGTTACCGGCTTCCCAGCCCGATGCGCTGAAGTTGCTGCCGGTTCCGTAGTAGGCGGGCGTGCCGGTGATGCTTTGACCCTGGTGCAGTTCCTGAGGCTTCTCGGTGCAGGCGGCCAGGCCACCTGCCAGCAGCGCGAAGAGCAAGGCTTTCTTCATCATGGCTGTGCTCCTTGAGACGCTTTCTGGGCTTCAGCGGAAGGCTGACCCGCCTGTTGCGAAGCGTAGGCGGTCCCCCAGCCCCAGACTTCGGCGCCACGACCGCGGTTGATGACGCGGGTGCGGAAGATGTCGGCCACCACGTCGCCGTCACCGGCCAGCAGTGCCTTGGTTGAGCACATTTCAGCGCACAGCGGCAGCTTGCCTTCAGCCAGGCGGTTGCGCCCATACTTCTCGAACTCATCCGCGCTGCCTGGTTTTTCCGGACCGCCCGCACAGAACGTGCACTTGTCCATCTTGCCGCGAACGCCAAAGTTGCCTTGGGAGGGGAACTGCGGCGCACCGAAGGGACAGGCGTAGGAGCAGTAGCCGCAACCAATGCAGACGTCTTTGTCATGCAGCACGACGCCTTCGTCAGTCTTGTAGAAGCAGTTGACCGGACAGACCGCCATACAGGGCGCATCCGAGCAGTGCATACAGGCGACGGAGATCGAGCGCTCGCCCGGCACGCCGTCATTCATCGTGATCACGCGGCGGCGGTTGACCCCCCACGGCACCTCGTGTTCGTTCTTACAGGCCGTGACGCAGGCATTGCACTCAATACACCGTTCCGCATCACAGATAAATTTCATTCGAGCCATTTAAGATCTCCTTATGCCTTCTCGATGTTGCAGATCGTTGTTTTGGTTTCCTGCATCATGGTGACGCTGTCATATCCATAGGTGGTGGCCGTGTTGACAGCCTCCCCCCGAACGACCGGAGCGGCCCCTTTCGGGTAGTACTCGAGCATGTCTTTACCTTGCCAGTGACCCGAGAAGTGGAAGGGCATCCACGCCGTGTCAGGCCCCACGCGTTCGGTGACCAGCGCCTGGACGTTCAGGCGCGCGCCGGTTGGCGTGAGCACCCAGACCCGGTCGCCATCGCGGATGCCGCGATCGGCGGCCGCTCTCGGGTTGATCTCGACAAAGCTTTCCTGCTGCAATTCGGCCAGCCACGGGTTGGAGCGCGTTTCTTCGCCGCCGCCCTCGTACTCGACCAAACGGCCCGAACTCAGGATGATCGGGAATTTCTCGTGGAGTTTGTCGGCAACGTTCTTGTCCTGCAGCGTTTTGAACAGCGTCGGCAGCCGCCAGAAGGCGTCTTTGTCGTCGTGGGTCGGGTACTTGCTGACCAGGTCCGGACGGGTGCCGTAAATGGGTTCGCGGTGCTGCGGAATCGGATCCGGGAAGTTCCAGACCACGGCACGGGCCTTGGCGTTGCCGAACGGGTGGCAACCGTGTACCACCATGGCCACGCGGATAATGCCGCCGGACGGGTCGGTCTTCCAGTTCTTTCCTTCGGCCGCTTTCTGTTCTTCCGGCGTCAGGTCTTCCCACCAACCCAGCTTCTTCAGCAGGATGTGATCGAATTCCGGATAGCCGGTGGTGATATCCGCGCCGAGCGAGTGTGAACCGTCTTCCGCCAGCAAGGAGACGCCGTCGCGCTCCACGCCGAAGTTGGCGCGGAAGTTGCCGCCGCCGTCCATCACGTGCTTGGAGGTGTCGTAGAGGTTGGCGGTGCCCGGGTGCTTCATTTCCGGGTTGCCCCAGCACGGCCACGGCAGGCCGAAGTAGTCGCCGGTCAGGTCGTAGCCGGTTTGCTCGTCCTTGCCGGTCTTGGCCCGCAGCGTGCGCACATCGAACTTGTCCATATTGCGCATGTGGGCTTGCAGGCGCTCCGGGCTCTGGCCGGTATAGCCAATGGTCCAGACGCACTTGTTGACTTCGCGAAGGATCTCGTCAGGGATGGGTTCGTCCATGCCTTTGACTTTCTGCATCTTGTAGTTCTTGCAGAGTTCTTCGCCAAAGCCCAGCTTTTGCGCCAGCTGATACATGATCATGTGGTCCGTGCGGCTTTCCCACAGCGGCTCAATGACTTTCTCGCGCCATTGCAGCGAACGGTTCGAGGCGGTGGCGGAACCGCTGGTTTCAAACTGCGTACAGGCGGGCAGCAGGATCACTTCGCGATTCGGGTTCAGGTCTTCCGGACGGCCCGGCATGGCGGCCATGCTGGCCGTGGCCGACGGGTAGGGGTCTACCACGACGAGCAGGTCCAGCTTGTCCATCGCGCGCTTCATTTCCAGACCGCGCGTCTGGGAGTTGGGCGCGTGGCCCCAGTAGAAGACGGCGCGGATCTTCGAGGGCTGATCAATGTTGCCGCCGTCTTCAAGGACGCCGTCAATCCAGCGCGACACGGTGATGCCGTTCTTGCTCATCAGGCTGGGGGAGGCGTAGCGCGACTTGATCCACTCATAGTCCACGCCCCAGGTGTTGGCGAAGTGACGCCATGAACCTTCGGCCAGGCCGTAATAGCCTGGCAGCGAATCCGGGTTGGGGCCGATGTCGGTGGCGCCTTGCACGTTATCGTGGCCGCGGAAGATGTTGGCGCCGCCGCCCGATTTGCCGACGTTGCCGAGCGCCAGCTGCAAAATACAGGAGGCGCGAACCATGGCGTTGCCGATGCTGTGCTGGGTCTGGCCCATGCACCAGACGATGGTGCTGGGACGGTTGTGGGCCAGCGTATAGGCGGCTTGGTAGAGGTCTTCTTCCTTGACGCCGCAGGCTTCTTCCACCTTCTCCGGCGTCCACTTGCTCATGATGTCTTCGCGGACGGCTTCCATGCCGTACACGCGATCATGAATGTAGCGCTTGTCTTCCCAGCCGTTCTTGAAGATGTGGTAAGCAATGCCGAACAGGACTGGGACGTCCGTGCCGGAGCGGAAACGGATGTAGTGATCGGCCTTGGCGGCGGTGCGCGTGAAGCGCGGGTCCGCCACAATGACCTTGCAGCCGTTTTCACGGGCATGCAGCAGATGCAGCATGGAGACCGGGTGCGCTTCGGCGGCGTTGGAGCCGATGTACAACGCAGCTTTCGAGTTCTGCATGTCGTTGTACGAGTTGGTCATGGCGCCGTAGCCCCAGGTGTTTGCCACGCCGGCCACGGTGGTGGAGTGACAGATCCGGGCCTGGTGGTCGCAGTTGTTCGAGCCCCAGAAGCTCATGAACTTGCGCAGCAGATAGGCCTGCTCGTTGTTGTGCTTGGACGAGCCGATGACGTAAACGGAGTCCGGACCGCTTTCTTCGCGCAGCTTCATCATCCGGCTGGCGATGGCCTCATAGGCCTGGTCCCAGGTGATGCGTTCGTACTTGCCATTGACCAGGCGCATCGGGTAGCGCAGGCGGTATTCGCCATGGCCGTGTTCACGCAAGGCCGCGCCTTTGGCGCAGTGCGCACCGAGGTTGATGGGCGAGTCGAACACCGGTTCCTGCCGGACCCAGACGCCATTTTCAACAATGGCGTCCGAGGCGCAGCCGACGGAACAGTGCGTACAGACGGTGCGGCGGACTTCAATTTTGGTGTTGCCCACGGCAATCTTGCCGTCAGCGGCGCTGGCTTTGCGCACCAGCCCAAGTTGGGTGGCGGCAATGCCGGCGCCCACGCCCAGGCCGGAACGGCGCAGGAAAGTCCGGCGGTCCATGGTGGGCAAAGCATGAGAGATGCCGCGGCGCAGGCTGTTCACGAAAGCCGAGTCGGTGGCGCGTTCAACACCACTGGTTTTTTTGGTCAGCAACATTCTTCGCTCCAATTAGACTTGCGTGGTTTGGTAGTAGCGCTTCACGTGCTCGGAAAGCTGATAGCCTTTTTTCTTTTGGCCGGTTTGCGCTGAAGCACTTTCCGTTTCAGCCTGGCGTTGCGGCAAGACGGCGGCGCCGACAGCTACCGCGCTAACGGCGGCAGCCCCGGTAAAAAAGCCGCGGCGAGAAGTTGAGTGGGGTTTATTGTCCATGAGTGGCTCCTGATAACCGGCTCATATATGAAGATCATTGCATATCAAGCGGCGCAATGCGCATCTATGAAAGCGTTTGCATAACTGTAACCCTGATCAGAAGAAAAGGGCAAACAATGCTGTCGGTAAAATAGCAGGAATTCCTAGGAAAAACCCTGGCTGGATCGGCGCTTGGCGAGGCGATTCGCGCTCGCGGCCCATCTCCTTACGCCATCATGTCGAAGGCTTGGCTTTCCACGTCGAAAAAAGCGCGCGCAAAATGCGCGGCCTGAGCGTAGAAGTGCGCCCGGGGGTGCGCGGCCAGGGTTTCGCACATCACGCGGACCCAGGGCAGCAGGTGCACCGAGAAGAACTGTTGTTGCTCCGTCAGATTCGCCACGCCGACGTCGTCGCCGGCAATCAGGTAGCGCATCACTTCGCAGAGGTAGGAGATGTGGTCTTCGGTTTCGGGAAGTGCGGGATCGCGTTCCAGGCCCAGCCGGTTCAGGTCGGTCCGCAACTGCACCAGCGGCTTTTCATTCAGAAAGCCCGCCAGGTAATGGGAACCGAACAGCAGGACTTCGGGCTTGCCGATGCCGGAAAAAAGCGCGTTGAACTCATCCTGCACTTCAGCCAGGGTCAAGCTGCGGGCGCATTCTTGCAGATCGCCCCAGCTGAGCGGCAGGAACGCGGCTTCCTCGGTCGGTTGGGTCGGCGATTGCTGGATCTGGGCCAACAGCTCAGCCGAAGGAGGCGCATAGAACAGGGCGGCCAGCAAACCATAGATATCGGCCCGGGCGGTTTCTTCATCGAAGTGCTTGGGGCTGATCTGGTTCAGGGGAATGGATTGGCTCATAGGTCGGTGATCTTTTGCTCGTTTTCGGTGGAGTACAAGTCAATGACGCGGCAATCGCCACACATCTTCAGGCGTTCCAGCGCCTGCCCCTGGAACAGGGCATGGCCGCTCAGCTTCAGCATCATGTTTTCAATGGCTTTTTGCGTGCCGAAAGGCGTGTTGCACCGGATGCAGTGGAAGGGCTGGGCTTCATGCAGCACGACGGTTTGCTTGCGCTCCGGCCCGGTCAGCAGGCGCGGCGCCAGCGTGATGGCGGATTCAGGACAGGTGGTTTCGCACAGGCCGCACTGGACGCAGTTGCGTTCCGTAAAGCGCAGTTGCGGCAGCTCGGTGTTGTCGCTCAACGCGCTGGCCGGGCAAGCGCTGACGCAGCTCATGCACAGCGTACAGGTTTCCTGATTGACGATCACGCCGCCGAGCGGCGAAGACTGTCCTGGCTGGCCCGCTGGCAGCTCAATGACGTCGGGCACGCTGATAGCTTGACTGATCAAGGTGTCGAGGGCGATGTCGAGCGTGCTCCGCTTCTCCTGGAACAGGCTGAAGCGGGCGGGGCGGCTGAGCGGGCGGGGCAGGTCGGCAAGGGTGTCTTGCAGCAGCGCGTCAAGCTGTTCAGGCTGGCTTGCCTCTAGCAGACGGATCCGGGTGCCGGTATAACCCAGGCCCTCAAGAATGCGTTGCGCCGTGTTGATCTGGGCATTCAAGGCGTCAAGGTATTGCGGGGCTTCGTCGCCGGTGCCGAGAATCAGCACCTGGCTTGCGCCGTAAGCGATGGCGCTGAGCCAGACGTCCAGGCCGAGACTGGCAATATGCCAGGCGGGAACCGGAATGACCTGGGCGGGCACGCCGTCCAGTTGGCCCAGCTGCGCCGCGCGGCCGAGTGACTCAAGCAGCGTCTGCCCTTCGGCCATGCTGTGGAACAGCAGAACCGGACGCTGGCCACCCGCGGCTTCATAGGTGCTGAGCAAGGTGCGCAGTCGGCTTCCCTGGTAGTTGACGTTCGGGTAGGCGTAGCTGATTGCACCGCTTGGGCAGACCGTGGTGCAGGCGCCGCAGCCCACGCACAGATTGGGGTTGACCACGATCTGCTGCTTGTTGACGTTGCTGGAGATAGCCAGGGCCGAGCAAACCTCCACGCAGGCGTTGCAGCCGACCTTGCCGTTGCGGCTGTGCGCGCAGAGCTTGGCCTTGTAATCGAAAAACTTCGGCTTCTCGAACTCGCCCACCAGGTTGCGGATGCTGACCAGCACGGACAGATCCCGGCCATCCCAGTGGAAATAGCCTTGCGGCTTGGCGTGCTGGGTGAACTTGGGCGTCGGGTCCAGGTCTATCACGACGTCGAAGGATTCCGACTCCAGGCTGGCGCTTCGATCAAAATCGATCGCGCCAGCGGTCATACAGGCTTTGACACAATCGCGATGACTGGCGCAGCGGCTGAGGTCGATCTGGTAGTCCAGGCCGATGGCTTGCTCCGGACAGGCGGTGACACAGGCGTTGCAGCGTGTGCACAGGTCAAGGTCGATCGGATTCGTCTGAGACCAGGTCAGTGTGAAGTTGCCGAGCCAGCCGTCCAGGGTTTGCAGTTTCCCCCCGAGGACGGGGTGGCGGCGCGTTTGCTGGAGGCCGTGCTGGCCAGGGCCGCGAACGAAGAGGGTGGGCTCCATGACGTCGTTCAGCAGATTGGCCACGCGCTCCGCTTCGTCGGCCTGTCCGATGATCAGTACGCGTCCGGCGCTCTTGTAGGTGACCGTTGGCACCGGGTCCGGATCAGGCAGGCGGGCGGCCGCCACCAGCGCGGCGATTTTCGGCATGGCTTGTTTTGCCGAACGGCTCCAGCCGCCGGTTTCCCGGATGTTGACGAACGTGATGGGAGAGCTCGCGCCCTCGGTGGCTTCGGCCAGTTCGGTAAACAAGCGCTGCTCTTGCGTACAGGCCACCACGACCGGCTCGCCGGTCTTGATCGCGCGTTGGAACGCGTTGGCCTCATGGCGGCACAGCAGTTGATGGCCCGCCTCAACAGGTCCGAGGACCGAAGCCAGTGCTTCGGCATCCAATGGCATTGTGCCATTGCAGTTGCAAATCAGCGTTTTTGACATGGCGCATGGACCCAGAGGTCAGACTCGTTTCGGGGACGAATCGGGTTGATCGGTGTCGGCAGCGGCTTGCGTTGAATGGCTGCGGCTTGCCGGGTCAGACGTGGCGGGTTTGGACGCTTGCGTTGGTAGAGCGGGCGTGTTGGACGCGGCGCACGGCGGAGATGCGGTTGTGCTGTCCGGGGTTTCAGCGTCAGCCGCGGTTTCCTCGTCCGGGTCCGTGTCGAACAAGGACAAGGCTTTGGACGAGGCCAGCTTCTTGATGATGGAAAGCGGCAGCGGCCGGTGGGTGGCGTTGTAGTCCTCGATATAGGTATCAAGGCCATCCATGGTGTTGAAATGCGGATCTGAAAAAAAGAGTTTTTTCATCGCTGCGTTCTTGACGTCCGGCGACACATTGGCCTTCAAGAAAGGCTGGTAGTCCGATTGGAAGGTCAAGGCATCAACGTCTTCCAGGGAGGGTGGCGGCGTGCTGTCTTCCGTTGGGGCGGGCTCGGCCGCTTCAGCGATTGCCGCAGGCGTTTGCGCCTCCTCTTGCGGTTCGGGCGCATCCAGAGTCTCGGGGATCTCTTCCTGGCGGGATTGCCGCTTCAGGCGGGACCACCGGCTCAGAAAGGCGCTGGGGGCATCGGAGGTGCTCATTGCGATCCCTTTCTCGGTTTGCTGGTGCTGACCTTGACCGGGTTGCCAAAGCGATCCTGCAAGCCCCGGAAGCTGGCGGGGCGCTGGCGTTTCTTGGGCTCGATCTGGTAATGCTCTTCAGCGAATTCAAGCAGGATCCGCTTGATTTCCGGGGTGACCGGCGCGGATTCAAGGCTTTCCTGGGCGTCCAGCAGGCGGCCCGCCATGTGGTAGCTGAGGCTGACCAGTTGCGGCTGCGCTATCGGTTCGCCGGAAGGATGGTCGGTCATGCGCCACATGACGAACCAACAGGAGACTTCCGAGGTGGCGTTCAGGTAGTAGCCCTCGGCGTCGTCGCGATGCAGCTCGACGGTGAATCCCGGAAACAGCCACAGCGCCAGGTCTTCGTCCTGGTGCAGGCGCTGCGGCGCCGTGCCATGGCCAGGGTCGTGGGCGATGACGCGGTCAAGCCGCCACTGCCACGTCTGCCAGCGGCTCATCGGGCCGGTGACCCGGGCCTTTTGCATCACAACGGAGACTTGGAAGGTGTGCGCTTGCATAAGTGTGGGGGTGAGCGGGGCTCAGGAGTCCTTGCTGATGGTGATGGTCGGGAACTTGGATGAATAATCCTTGTTCTTGTTGGCGACCGCGATGGCGACTTGGCGGGCGATGGCCTTGTAGTGCTGGGCCAGTTCGCCGTCCGGATCCACCACCACCGTTGGCTGGCCGGCGTCGGCCTGGGTGCGAATGCGGATGTCCAGCGGCAACGCGCCCAGATACGGGATATCTTTTTCCGCCGCCATGCGCTGGCCGCCGCCTTCGCCGAAAATGTGTTCCGCGTGGCCGCACTGGCTGCAAAGGTGCACGGCCATGTTTTCGACCAGGCCCAGGATTGGCACGCCGACCTTGTCAAACATGGTGATGCCTTTGCGGGCGTCGATCAGCGCAATGTCCTGCGGCGTGGTGACGATCACGGCGCCGGTCATCGGGACGCGCTGGCTCAGCGTCAACTGGATGTCGCCGGTGCCGGGCGGCATGTCCACCACCAGGTAGTCCAGGTCTTGCCAGTTGGTTTGCCGCAATAATTGCTCAAGCGCCTGCACGGCCATCGGACCGCGCCAGACCATGGCTTCGTCTGTGTTGACCAGGAAGCCGATGGACATGACTTGGACGCCATAGTTCTCCAGCGGCTCCATGGTTTTGCCGTCGTCGCTTTCAGGGCGGGCGTTGACACCCATCATCGTGGGTTGGCTGGGGCCGTAGATGTCGGCATCAAGAATGCCGACGCGCGCGCCTTCCGCCGCGAGGGCCAGGGCCAGGTTGACGGTGGTGGTGCTTTTGCCGACGCCGCCCTTGCCCGACGCCACGGCCACGATGTTCTTGACGTTCGGCATCAGCGCGACGCCGCGCTGGACGGCGTGGGCCTTGATCCGGGTCTGGAGGTTGACCGAGACGTTGCTGACCCCCGGGGTTTGCTTGGCGGCGCTGATCAGGGCCTGCCGCAAGGCGGCGTGCTGGCTTTTGGCGGGGTAGCCGAGCTCGATGTCAAAGGACACGTTGCCGTCTTGGATATCCAGGTTTTTCACGGCTTTGCCGCTGACGAAATCAACGCCGGTATTGGGGTCAACGACGCTGCTGAGATGTTGCAATAAGGTGTCTTTGGCGACCATGGAAAGGGGTCCGCTTATGAAATTGATAACATAGCTGGGGCCGGAGAGGCCGTTTGCAACCATGATAGCAGACGGGCCTTGTTTTCCTGCCGAATCCCCCTGGTCCGAACGGGTGCTTTGCGCCGCGAAATAACGCCGTTCCGAAGCGGCGCGCATGCCGAAAAGCAGCGGGGAAATGCAGGGCTTACTCGACTATACTTTGCGCATGATTGAAAAGCACAACATAACGGGAGCAGTCCTGGCCGGTGGCCGTGGACAGCGGATGGGCGGCGTGGACAAGGGCCTGCAGACCTGGCGCAGCGCGCCATTGGCGATGCATGCCTTGCTGCGCCTGGGGCCGCAGGTCGGCGAGATGATGATCAACGCCAATCGGAATCTGGCCGCCTATGAATCCATGGGGGTGCCGGTCTGGCCGGACAATACGCAGGATTTTTCCGGACCGCTGGCGGGCTTTGCCGTCTGCCTGGAGCGCTGTGAAACCGATTACCTGCTTACAGTTCCCTGTGACACGCCCCGCTTTCCCGATGATCTGGCGGCGCGCCTGGCGGCGGCGCTGGAGCGGGAGCAAGCGGACATTGCCGTGGTGGCCACGGTTGAGGACGGCCAAACCCGGACGCAGCCGGTGTTCTGCCTGTTGAAGGCGGACTTGCTGAGCAGCCTGATTGCTTACATGCAGGAAGGCGGCCGCAAGATTGATCGCTGGACCGCCCGGCATCGGGTGGTCGAGGTGGTTTTTGAGGACGCTTCCGCGTTTGCGGGCGCCAATACGCTTGAGGAGTTGCAAGGCCTATGAGTCAGACTGCTTCGGTTCGTTCCCTGGATGAGATCTCTTCCTGCCTCAGCGGCTATGATCCGCAGGCCTTGCCGGTCGAGCAGGCTCGGGCCTTCATCGACGCCCTGGTCGAGCCGATCACCGAGCAGGAAAAGCTGCCGCTGCGCAGCGCCTTGGGGCGGGTGCTGGCGGAAGACGTCGTGTCCACCATCAATGTGCCGTCTCATGACAATTCGGCCATGGATGGCTATGCGTTTCGCGGCGCGGAGCTGAATGCGGACGGGGATACCCGTTTCAGCGTGGCGGGCGCGGGCTTTGCCGGCGACGGCGTGCTGTCCGCCATTGAGGCGGGGCAATGCGTCCGGATCATGACCGGCGCCATCATGCCCGCTGATCTTGATACCGTGATTCCCCAGGAGTTCGTTCAACTTGACGGCAATCAGATCGTGATCCCGGCAGGCGTGGTCAAGGCCGGCGACAACCGCCGCCTGGCGGGCGAAGACCTGGCGCGGGGAGAAGTGGCCTTACACTGCGGCCGCCGGATTCGTCCGGCGGATCTGGGCTTGATGGCGTCGCTGGGCAAGGCCGAGGTCACCGTGTATCGGCCCTTGCGCGTGGCGTTTTTCTCCACCGGCAATGAGTTGCGTTCGATCGGCGAGACGCTCGATGACGGCTGTGTGTTTGATAGTAACCGCTACACCTTGTGGGGGATGCTGTCGCAGCTTGACGTGCAGTTGATGGACCTCGGGGTGGTCAAGGACAACCGTGCTTCGTTGACCGACGCCTTCGAGCGGGCGGCGGCGCAGGCGGACGTGGTCATCACCTCGGGCGGCGTGTCGGTGGGTGAAGCGGACTACACCAAACAAATAGTGGCCGAGCTGGGGGAAGTGCTGTTTTGGCGCATTGCGATGCGTCCTGGCCGCCCGATGGCGATCGGGCGACTTCAGTCCCGCAAGAATGGGAATACCGCTTTGCTGTTTGGCCTGCCCGGCAATCCGGTGGCGGTCATGGTGACCTTCTACGCCTTCGTGCGCGAAGCCCTGATGAAGAAGGCGGGCAGTGTGGGAGAGCGGCTGCCGCTGATGCGCGTCAAGACCACGATGCCGATACGCAAAAGGGCGGGCCGCACGGAGTTCCAGCGCGGGACGCTTGCGCCGGACGCTGCGGGCGAGTGGGCGGTCAGCCTCACCGGAGCCCAGGGGTCGGGGGTCTTGCGCAGCATGAGCCAGGCCAACTGCCTGATCGTGCTGGGCCATGAGCAGCAGAGTGTTGGCGCCGGTGAGCCGGTGGATGTCATGCTTTTTGACGGGTTGATTTAATGGCGCGGGTCATGGGGTTTGCCGGCTGGAGCGGCGCGGGCAAGACAACCTTGCTCACGCGCCTGATTCCCGAACTGCTGGCGCGCGGCTATCACGTCTCCACGCTGAAGCACGCGCATCACAAATTTGACATTGATCGGCCGGGCAAGGACTCTTTCGAGCACCGGGTGGCGGGCGCCACGGAAGTCATGATTGTTTCAGACAGCCGTTGGGCGCTGATGCATGAATTGCGAGGGCAGCCTGAACCGGGGCTGCCGGAGCTGCTGCCCAAGTTTTCGGCCACGGATTTCATCCTGGTCGAGGGCTTCAAGCGCGATGGCCATGCAAAAATTGAAATCCATCGGCAGGACAACCAGAAACCCTGGATGTTCCCTGACGATCCGTCCATTTGCGCGCTCGCCTCGGACATCGAGCCGCCCGCTTCGCGGTTGACGCGGGTCTGCCTCAATGATGTGGCGGCCATTGCCGACCTTGTCGAGCAGTACGCCGTGCCAATGGAAGAGACACTGAAAAGCCTGCATCTGGAGGCGTAGCGTTAGCGGGCGCCGTCATCAAATCTTCATGTAACGGCTGATAAAAAGCGGTCTAATTCATCCAAGTACTTACACGCGGCGAGACCTCCATGGGGTTTCGCCGTTGTTGTTTCAGCTTGTACCGTTACATCAGGGTGTCATGAAAATACGAACGCAATTGTATGTGTTTGGGGTGGTCGCAATCAGTGTGTTGAGTTTGACGATTGCGTTGGCGTTTGCACAATTGGCCAGATTGGGCGGCGTGGTTCACGTCTTTTCCCAGGATCAGCTGCCCGCCTTGCTGGAGCTCGGCAATATGCGGGAAGGGCAGGCCCTGATCGCGCGGTATGCGCTCGAGCCGCTGCAATGGGCCGATGAATTTTCGCTGGAAGCGCAGAATGAGTGGAAACGGATTGCGCAGACCACGGATCGCGTATGGGCGCGTCTGGATGAAAACCGGCAGCGATTGACCGAACGCGAGTTCGGCGCGGCGGCGCGCGAGGCGCTGACCGCCTTTGATGAGGTCTACCTCGGATGGCAAGCACAGGCCCAGGCCTTGGGGGCTTTGCTCTACGAGATGGCGGATGCGAAGGATGAGGCCGCGGCGCGTTTTCTCCTGTTGAAATACCAAATGACGTATGGCGCGCAGGAGGGCTCGTCCACGCAGGCCAGTCTGGCCATGCAGCATCTCGCGTCCGCCATTGAGGGCAGCGTTTCCGACCGTGTTTCCAACCTGACCGGGCAAATTGACGGATTGCGTTTTCTGCTGCTGATCGGGGGCGGTCTGGCCGTCGTGCTGCTGTTGCTGTGGGCGATATCGATGGCGACCCGGATCGCGCGCCAGATCGATCAGATCCGTTTGCGCATGAAGGAGGTGGCGGGTTCGCTGAATTTCAGCGGCCGGGCGCCGATACCGGGCTCGAACGAGCTGGCGCAAACCTCGGCCGACTTCGAGGCCTTGCTGCAACGGATCCGGGAAGCGCTGAATGAGGTGCTGACTCTGTCTTCGGCAATGAATGCCATCAGTGCCGAGGTTGCGCTGGCGGCCAACGGCGTGGCGCACAGTTCCGTGCAGCAGTCGGAGCAAGCATCGCTGATCAAGGAAAGCGTGGCGGTTTCGTCAGCGTCGATGGAAGCGGTGCAGGGGGCCGTCGATCAGGCTCGTGGTGTGGCGGATTCCGCCTGCCGGGCTTCGGCCTCGGGCGGAAGCCTGATTGAGGAGGCGTTGCAGGTCATGGACGATGTTTCCCGCCGGATCCAGGCGGCGGGCGCTACCATCGCCGAGCTGGGCAGGCAGGGCGAATCGATCCAGACGGTCTCGAAACTGATCTCCGATATTGCGGGTCAAACCAATCTGCTGTCCTTGAACGCGGCGATTGAGGCCGCGCGCGCGGGAGAGGAGGGGCGCGGCTTCGCCGTGGTGGCCGAAGAGGTCAGAAAGCTCGCGCAGCGCACCGAAGTGTCGAGTCGGCAGATCTCGCAAACCATTGATCTGATCGCGCAGGGCACGGCGGCGGCCGTGGCGTCCATGGAGCAGGTGGTGGAGGCGGTCATGCAGGGGCGCGGCGCAACGGAGAAATCGGGGGTTTATCTGCGGGAACTGGACAAGAGTTCGCAGGAGGTGGTGTGCGCGATCGAGACCATGCAAGGTGCAATCCTGCAACAGTCCGAGCGCAACCTCGACCTGACCGAACGCGTGGATGCAGTCGCGCAGCGGGCGGCGGCCAATACGGAAACCGTCAGCGCCACTGCAAAAAATGCGGGGTCGATGGAAGAGATCGTGCAGCGGGTTGACTCAACATTAAAAAATTTTATCGTCAAATGAACGCTGAAAGCCTCTGATTACATGCTGTTTCAGTTAGAGAGAAGTCAGGGTTTGCGCTATACTCGTGGTCGGACTAGAAAACGCGTGTTGAAGCAGTGCCTTCACCGCTGGCTTTTCTTGTTTTGCATGGATAGAGGCGCTGGTCTTTCCTGGTTCCCAGGTTTTACAGGACCGCGTCATCTATAGCCTCTATCGCTTCATCGCGTGGTGCATCGGCATCTTGTACCGCCTGGGGCTTGCCGGTCTGATGCCAAACGACGTGCCAATACGTCTTGCCAACAGGTTTCCTGATGAGTATCGAGAGTTACCTTCCTGTACTGCTATTCATTCTCGTGGGTAGCGCGCTGGGTTTTGGATTGATGTTGATGGGATCGGTGCTCGGACCGCGCAATCCGAACGCTGAAAAGCTCTCCCCCTATGAATGTGGCTTCGAAGCGTTCGAAGACGCGCGCATGAAATTTGACGTGCGCTATTACCTTGTTGCCATTCTTTTTATTCTTTTCGACCTCGAAATCGCCTTCCTGTTCCCTTGGGCGATGGCCAACAGCGAAGTGGGCCTGCTGGGGTTCTTCACCGTCCTGGTCTTTCTGGCCATCCTCGTCGTGGGCTTCCTCTACGAGTGGAAAAAGGGCGCGTTGGATTGGGAATGATGGTCTGAGCAAACAGGTTATACGGATACAAACATGGCTAATGATGGCGTTCTCAATCAAGGCTTCATCACCACCACCGCGGACAAGGTGCTGAACTGGGCAAAAACAGGTTCCCTGTGGCCCATGACTTTCGGCCTGGCCTGTTGCGCCGTGGAAATGATGCACGCGGGGGCCGCCCGCTACGACATGGACCGCTTCGGCATCATCTTTCGCCCGAGCCCCCGCCAATCCGACGTGATGATCGTGGCGGGCACCTTGTGCAACAAAATGGCGCCGGCGCTGCGGAAGGTCTATGAGCAGATGCCCGAGCCGCGCTGGGTGGTCTCAATGGGATCCTGTGCCAATGGTGGCGGGTATTACCACTATTCTTATTCGGTCGTGCGGGGTTGTGACCGGATCGTCCCGGTTGACATTTACGTGCCAGGCTGTCCGCCTACGGCGGAAGCGCTGATGTATGGCTTGATCCAGCTTCAGAACAAGATTCGCCGGACCAACACGATCGCCCGGTAAGCCGCGATATGGTGCGAGATCGGTCTTTTTATGTTGTGCACCCTGACGCATCGCTCGGCGTGGCACTTTTTCGGACCACGAAGACTCAATGACTAAGCTTGAAACCCTGCAACAACGGCTGCAAAGTGCTTTCGGCGACGAGGTTCGCCTGATCACCGCCCTGGGCGAAGTAACGCTCGAGGTGCCCGCGGCCCACTATCTGAATATCTGCAAGACCCTGCGGGACCAGGCCGATCTGCGTTTTGAAAGCATGATTGACTTGTGCGGCATGGATTACCTCAGCTATGGCGATGAAGTGCGCGAATCCAAGCGCTTCGCCGTGGTGCTGCACCTGACCTCGTTGACGCACAACTGGCGCTTGCGGGTCAGGGTGTTCGTTCCGGATGATGATTTCCCCGTCCTGCCGTCGGTCGATCCGGTCTGGCCCGCCGCCAACTGGTATGAGCGCGAGGCCTTTGACCTGTATGGCATCCTGTTCGACGGCCACCCGGACCTGCGCCGCATCCTGACGGACTATGGCTTCATCGGCCACCCCTTCCGCAAAGACTTCCCGCTCAGCGGCTATGTTGAAATGCGTTACGACGAAACCCAAAAGCGCGTGATTTATCAACCCGTCACGATTGAGCCGCGCGAAGTCACGCCGCGTGTCATCCGCGAGGATGGCTACGGTCTAGGACGTTAATCATGGCAGAGATCAAAAATTACACGCTGAACTTCGGTCCCCAGCACCCGGCCGCGCACGGCGTGCTGCGGCTGGTGCTGGAGCTGGACGGCGAAGTCATTCAGCGCGCCGACCCCCATATCGGCCTGCTGCACCGCGCCACGGAAAAACTGGCCGAGCACAAGACCTTCCTGCAGTCCGTGCCTTACATGGACCGACTGGACTACGTCTCGATGATGTGCAACGAGCACGCCTATGTCATGGCCATCGAGAAGCTGCTGGGCCTGGAAGTGCCGCTGCGCGCGCAATACATCCGCGTCATGTTCGACGAGATCACGCGGATCCTGAACCACTTGATGTCGCTTGGCTCGCACGCCCTTGACGTTGGCGCCATGGCGGTCTTCCTCTACGCCTTCCGCGAACGAGAAGACCTGATGGACTGCTACGAGGCCGTGTCCGGCGCGCGCATGCACGCCGCCTACTACCGTCCCGGCGGCGTTTACCGTGACCTGCCGGAAACCATGCCGCAGTTCAAGGAAAGCCGCGTGCGCTCGGCCAAAGAAATCGCCAAGCTCAACGATGACCGTTCGGGTTCCATGCTGGACTTCATCGAGTCGTTCACGAACCGTTTCCCCGGCTACGTTGATGAGTACGAAACGCTGCTGACGGACAACCGGATCTGGAAACAGCGTCTGGTCGACGTCGGCGTGGTGTCCCCGGAGCGGGCGATGGCGCTCGGCTTTACCGGCCCGATGCTGCGCGGCTCGGGCGTGGAGTGGGACCTGCGCAAGGTCCAGCCCTATGAAGTCTATGACTTGATGGACTTCGACATCCCGGTCGGTACCAATGGCGATTGCTATGACCGCTACCTGGTCCGGATTGAAGAGATGCGCCAGTCAAACCGCATCATCAAGCAATGCATCGAATGGCTGCGGAACAATCCCGGCCCGGTCATGGCTGACAATCACAAGATTACGCCGCCTCCCCGTACTGGCATGAAGTCCAGCATGGAAGAGCTGATTCACCACTTCAAGTTGTTCTCTGAAGGTTTTCACGTTCCGCCAGGTGAAGTGTTCACCGCGGTCGAGCATCCGAAAGGAGAGTTCGGGATCTACCTGGTGTCGGATGGGGCAAACAAGCCCTACCGCCTCAAGATCCGCGCGCCGGGCTTCAACCACTTGCAAGCCCTCGACGAACTGTCTCGCGGTCACATGATCGCGGATGCAGTGACGATCATCGGTACGCTGGACATCGTGTTCGGCGAAATCGATCGCTGAGCAACGACCACGTGTCAACACCGGATATCACTATGCTGCTTTCCGAACAGGCCTACAAAAAGATCGACCGTGAACTGAGCAAGTTCCCGGATGATCAGAAACAGTCCGCCACCATGGCGTCGCTGGCCATTGCCCAGGAAGAACTGGGCTGGCTCTCGACCGAGGTGATGGAAGAAATCGCGAACTATCTGGACATGGCGCCGATTGCGGTGCAGGAAGTCGCGACTTTCTACAATATGTACAACTTGCAGCCGCAAGGCCGATTCAAGCTGACGGTCTGCACCAACTTGCCCTGTGCCCTGCGCGATGGCGTCAAGGCCGGTGACTACCTGAAGCGCAAGCTCGGGATCAATTACCGCGAAACCACGGCGGACGGTCAGTTCTCCCTGCAGGAAGGGGAGTGCATGGGCGCGTGCGGCGATGCGCCGGTCATGCTGGTCAACAACCACCGTATGTGCGTGCAGATGGATGAGCCGCGCCTGGAGGCCCTGCTCGATGAGTTGAAGGGCCAAGCCGATGCCGGAGAACAGAAATGAGTGATACCGGACTGACGCTGTCCACCGGCCTGCACGGTCGTCACATCCAGCCGCAGATCATGGCGGGTGTTGATGGCAGCAACTGGGGGCTGAAAGACTACGTGGCGCGCGGCGGCTATGAAGCGCTGCGCAAGATTCTCACCACCGGCATGACGCAGGAAGACGTGATTGCCGAGGTCAAGACCTCGGGACTGCGCGGCCGCGGCGGCGCGGGTTTCCCGACCGGGCTCAAGTGGAGCTTCATGCCCCGCAGCTTCCCCGGCCAGAAATACCTGGTCTGCAACTCCGACGAGGGCGAGCCCGGCACTTTCAAAGACCGCGACATCCTGCGCTACAACCCGCACATCGTGATCGAAGGGATGGCCATCGCCGCGTACGCGATGGGCATCAGCGTCGGCTACAACTACATTCACGGCGAGATCTTCGAGGTCTACCAACGCTTTGAAGAAGCGCTGGAAGAGGCGCGCGCCGCCGGTTTCCTCGGCGACAACATCTTCGGTTCCGGCTTCAATTTCCAGCTGCATGCCTTCCACGGCTACGGCGCCTATATCTGCGGTGAAGAAACCGCCTTGCTCGAATCGCTCGAAGGCAAGAAAGGCCAGCCGCGCTTCAAGCCGCCGTTTCCGGCCAGCTTCGGCTTGTATGGCAAGCCGACCACCATCAACAATACGGAAACCTTCGCGGCCGTGCCGTGGATCATTCGCCATGGCGGCCAGGCCTACCTGGAAGTGGGCAAGCCGAACAATGGCGGCACCAAGCTGTTTTCGGTGTCCGGCGACGTCGAGCGTCCGGGCAACTTTGAAGTGCCGATGGGCACGCCGTTCCCCGAACTGCTTGAACTGGCGGGCGGAGTGCGCGGCGGCCGCAAGTTGAAGGCGGTGATCCCCGGCGGATCGAGCGCGCCGGTGCTGCCCGCCGAGCTGATGATGGGCTGCACGATGGACTATGACTCGATCTCGAAGGCCGGCTCGATGCTCGGCTCGGGCGCGGTCATTGTGATGGACGAGACCCGCTGCATGGTCAAATCCTTGCTGCGCCTGTCCTACTTCTATTATGAGGAAAGCTGTGGCCAGTGCACCCCTTGCCGCGAAGGCACGGGCTGGCTCTACCGCGTCATCAACCGCATTGAGAACGGGCAGGGCAGGCCGGAAGACCTGGACCTGCTTGACGATGTGGCGGGCAACATCATGGGACGCACCATTTGCGCACTCGGCGATGCCGCGGCGATGCCGGTCCAGAGCTTCGTCAAGCACTTCCGTGACGAGTTCGCCCACCACATCGAGCACAAGCAGTGCGTGGTGCCGGTTTACCGATAAGCGGACCCGGCTGGTGATTGGATCAAGAAGTTAAATCGATTGAGACCCGACTGGTTCGGGAAAGATGGAATAAAGATGGTTGAACTTACGATCGACGGCAAGACCGTGGAGGTGCCAGAGGGCAGCATGGTGATGCATGCGGCCCAGAAAGTGGGCCTCTATGTGCCGCATTTCTGCTATCACAAAAAGCTGTCGATCGCGGCAAACTGCCGCATGTGTCTGGTCGACGTTGAAAAGGCGCCGAAAGCCCTGCCCGCCTGTGCCACGCCTGTCAGCAGCGGCATGATTGTCAGGACCAACTCTCCGAAAGCGATCGCGGCACAGAAAGCCGTGATGGAGTTCTTGCTGATCAACCACCCGCTCGATTGCCCGATTTGCGATCAGGGCGGCGAGTGCCAGCTCCAGGATCTGGCGGTGGGCTATGGCGGAGACGACTCGCGCTATCAGGAAGAAAAGCGCGTCGTGTTCCACAAGAATCTCGGGCCGCTGGTGTCCGCGGCGGAGATGGAGCGTTGCATCCAGTGCACGCGCTGCGTCCGCTTCGGCCAGGAAATCGCCGGTGTGATGGAACTGGGTATGCTGAACCGCGGCGAGCACGCGGAAATCACCAACTTCGTCGGCCGCGCAGTCGAGTCGGAACTGTCCGGCAATATGATCGACATCTGCCCGGTGGGCGCGCTGACCTCGAAGCCGTTCCGCTATTCGGCCCGTACCTGGGAGCTTGCACGGCGCAAATCGGTCAGCCCGCATGACGGCGTCGGTGCGAACATCATTGTGCAGGTCAAGAATGACCGCGTCATGCGCGTGGTGCCGAATGAGAACGAGGCCGTCAACGAGTGCTGGATCTCCGACAAAGACCGTTTTGCCTATGAAGGGCTGAACAGCGCGGATCGTGTCTCCGTACCGCTGCTACGCGACGAGCAGGGCCAATGGCGCGAGGCCGATTGGTCCGAGGCGCTGGCCCGCGTTGCCGAAGGCCTGGAGCAGGTCAAGGCGGCGCATGGCGCGGATCAGATCGGCGCCTTGTCCACCCCGATCGCCACCGTGGAAGAGTTGGCCTTGTTGGCGCGGATCACGCGCGGCCTCGGCTCTGAGAACATCGACTTCCGCCTGCGCCAGACCGATGACCGGCTGGACCAGGCCCTGACCGGCGCCCCGTGGCTGGGCATGCTGATTGCCGAGCTGGCTGCGCTGGATCACGTGGTTGTGATCGGTTCCTTCCTGCGCAAGGACCATCCTTTGCTGGCCCAGCGTTTCCGCCAGGCCGCCAAAGCAGGCCAGCGGGTGGTGCTGCTGGACGTGGCGGCCGATGACCCCTTGCTGCCGCTGGCCGGTCGCCTGACGGTGGCGCCGTCGGCCTTGCCCGCCGCCGTGGTTGAATTGGCGGTTGCCGTCAATCAGTTGCGCGGCCAGACCGTGCCCGCCGAATTTGCCTCGATCCAGCCGTCGGCGGCTGTGGCCGACTTGGCCAAGCTGCTGGCGTCCACGGAGAAAGCCGGGGTCTTCCTTGGCAACCTGGCCATGCAGCACCCGGACGCTTCGGTGTTGGCGCGCCATGCCGAGTGGCTGGCTGACACGCTGGGCGGCCGCCTGGGCGTGTTGACCGAGGGTGGGAATACGGTGGGCGGCTATCTGGCCGACGCCGTGCCGTCCAATAACGGTTTGACGGCTCAACAAATGTTGAAGCAGCCGCTGAAGGCTTATGTCGTGCTGCACGCCGAGCCGCTGTTTGACGCTGACAACGGTCCGCAAGCGGTTCAGGTGCTGGAGCAGGCCGAGTTTGCTGTGGCCTTGAGCGCGTTCCGCTCGGCGGCCGAGTCCTGGGCGGACGTGATCCTGCCGGTCGCGCCGTTCACGGAAACCTCGGGGACCTTCGTCAACGCGGAAGGCCGCGCGCAGAGCTTCAAGGGCACGGTGCGTCCGTTTGCGCAAACCCGTCCCGCGTGGAAAGTGCTGCGCGTATTGGGCAATCTGCTGGATCTGGACGGTTTTGATGAAGATACCTCGGAAGCCGTGCGCGACAGCGCATTGCCGATGGATTTCGCCAGCCGCTTGAGCAATCGTTTCACGGTGCTTGGATCGGCCGCGCGCACGCCCGCGCAAGGCTTGCAGCGGGTGGCGGATGTGCCGATCTATCGTACCGATGCGGTGGTGCGCCGGGCGCCCGCGCTGCAGGCCGCGCCTGCGTCGGATACGCCGGATGCCCGCGTCAACGCCAACACCTTGGCGGCCCTGTCCTTGTCGGACGGCGATCGGGTCAAGGTGACGTCGTCCGCGGGCCAGATCGAGCTGTTCGTGAAACTCGACGCCTCGGTGCCCGATGGCGCGGTCCGTATTTCTGCTGCCCATGAGTCGACCGTCGGCCTGGGTGGTTCGTTTGAACATCTGAGCGTGGAGCGTGCCTGATGAGCTGGATCGATATGCTTCAGACCCAGGGTGCCGCGTTGCTGGGACCATCTTTGTGGGCCGTGGTCTGGATTCTGATCAAGATTGTTTGTATTGCCTTGCCCATCATCCTGTGCGTGGCTTACCTGACGTACTGGGAGCGCAAGCTGATTGGCTGGATGCACGTCCGGACCGGTCCGAACCGGGTCGGTCCGCGCGGTTTGTTCCAGCCTTTTGCGGACGTGCTGAAGCTGCTGACCAAGGAAGTCATTCTACCGAGCGCCGCGCACAAGGTGCTGTATGTTGTGGCGCCCGCCATGGTGCTGATGCCCGCGCTGGCCGCCTGGGCGGTGATCCCGTTCCAGCCGGAAGTGGTGCTGGCCGACGTCAACGCCGGTCTGCTCTATATCCTGGCCATCACCTCGATCGGCGTGTATGGCGTGATCATCGCCGGCTGGGCATCCAACTCGAAGTACGCCTTCCTCGGCGCGATGCGGGCGTCCGCGCAAATGATCTCCTATGAACTGGCGATCGGCTTCGTGCTGGTCACGGTGCTGCTGGTGTCGGGCAGCCTGAACCTGTCGGACATCGTCAACGTGCAGGCGGGCGGTTATTTTGCCGAGAAGGGGCTGACCTTCCTGTCCTGGAACTGGCTGCCGCTGCTGCCGCTGTTCGTGATCTACGTGATTGCCATCGTGGCCGAAACCTGCCGCCATCCCTTTGACGTGGTGGAAGGGGAGTCGGAAATCGTGGCCGGTCACATGGTCGAGTATTCGGGCATGGGCTTTGCGCTGTTCTTCCTGGCTGAATACGCCAACATGATTCTGCTGTCCTGCCTGGCGGCGGTCATGTTCCTCGGCGGCTGGACCTCACCGCTGGATTTTGCGCCGTTCACCTGGGTGCCGGGCTGGATTTGGCTGGCCGTCAAAACCTTCCTGGTGGTTTCGTGCTTTGTATGGTTCCGTGCGTCGTTCCCGCGCTATCGCTATGACCAGATCATGCGCCTGGGCTGGAAGATCTTCATTCCAGTCACGCTGGTGTGGCTGCTGGTGGTGGCCATCTGGATGCAGACGCCGTGGAATATTTGGAACTGATGCGAGCCTTGAGCGAGCCCATTAACGAGCAGGATTAATCATGCAAGCGATCAAGGATTTTGTCAGCAGTTTCATGCTGACCGAGTTGCTCAAAGGGATGCGCCTGACCGGGAAGTATTTGTTTTCCCGCAAGATCACGGTGCTGTACCCTGAAGAAAAAACGCCGATGTCTCCCCGCTTCCGGGGCCTGCACGCGCTGCGCCGCTACCCCAACGGCGAAGAGCGCTGCATTGCCTGCAAGCTGTGCGAGGCGGTCTGCCCGGCCGTGGCGATTTCCATCGAGTCCGAGGAACGGGAAGATGGCAGCCGCCGGACCAGCCGCTACGACATCGATCTGACCAAGTGCATCTTCTGCGGTTTCTGCGAAGAAAGCTGTCCGGTGGACTCGATTGTTGAGACCCACATTCACGAGTATCACGGTGAAAAGCGCGGCGACCTGTACTTCACGAAGGAAATGCTGTTGGCGGTGGGGGATCGTTATGAAAACGAAATCGCCGCCAACCGCGCCGTAGACGCTAAATATCGGTAAAAGACGCCATGACTGCCATTTTGTTCTATATCTTTGCCGCCATTATCATTGCGGCCGCGTGCGGCGTGGTGACCGCGCGCAACCCGGTTGCCGCGGCGATGAACCTGGTGCTGACCTTCTTCACGGCTTCAATGATCTGGATGCTGCTGCGGGCCGAGTTCCTGGCCTTGCTGCTGGTGCTGGTGTATGTGGGCGCGGTGATGGTGCTGTTCCTGTTCGTCGTGATGATGCTCGACGTGAACGGGCAGACGCTGCGCTTGAACGTCAAGAAACATCTGCCGTTGGGCGCGCTGGTGGCCCTGATCATGGTGCTGGAAATCAGCTTCGTGCTGGCCCGCGCCTATTGGGATCCGTCGGTGCCGCAGGCCCCGATTGCCGCGGACTTCAACAATACGCGCGCCATTGGCGTGGCGATGTACAGCGAATATGTGTTCGCCGTGCAGGTGGCCGGCGCCTTGCTGCTGGTGGGCATGATTGCCGCGATTGCGCTGACCTTGCGCCGCCGCGGTGATATGAAGGTTACCCGACCGGCCGATCAGGTCCGGGTCAAGCGTGCCGACCGGGTTCGACTGGTGTCGATGCCCGCCGTGTCCGATCGCAATTCCGCCAACGGCGTATCTCCGGAGGAACAGCCATGACGCTGACGCTGGGTCATTTTTTAGTGCTGGCCGCCATCCTGTTTTCGATCGGCGTCGTCGGCATTTTCCTGAATAGAAAAAACATCATTATTTTGCTGATGGCCCTGGAGCTGATGCTGCTCGCGGTCAACATGAATTTCGTCGCCTTCTCCAGCTGGATGGGTGATTTGGGCGGCCAGGTGTTCGTGTTTTTCATCCTGACCGTGGCAGCTGCTGAGGCGGCAATTGGTTTGGCGATTCTGGTTGTGCTGTTCCGCAACCTGAACACCATTAATGTTGATGAACTTGACCGGCTGAAGGGCTGACGGTCCTGGCAGCGAGAATACAAAGTTATGTCGAGCGTACCTAAGCTCTATCTCATCATTGCATTTGCCCCGCTGGTTGGGGCCATGCTGGCTGGCCTGTTCGGTACAGGCTTTCTCGGAAGCTGGGTCAGCCGCAGAGGCGCCCACTGGATCACGATCCTCGGCGTGCTGATCTCCGCCCTGGGTTCGCTGGTCGTGTTGAAGAACACGATGGCCGGAGAAACCTTCAATGGTTCTCTCTACACCTGGAGCACGATCGGCAACATCAACGTTGAAATCGGTTTCCTGGTGGATAGCCTGACCGCGATGATGATGGTCGTGGTGACGTCGGTGTCGCTGATGGTTCATATCTACACCATCGGCTACATGAAGGACGATCCCGGCTACCAGCGGTTCTTCTCCTATATTTCGCTGTTCACGTTCTCAATGCTGATGCTGGTCATGTCGAACAACATGCTCCAGCTGTTCTTCGGCTGGGAGGCGGTCGGCCTGGTGTCCTATCTGCTGATCGGTTTCTGGTACAAGCGCCCGACGGCCATCTTCGCCAATATGAAGGCCTTCCTGGTCAACCGCGTCGGTGACTTCGGCTTCATCCTCGGCATCGGCCTGCTGTTCGCCTATGCCGGCACGCTGAACTATGCGGAGGTCTTTGCACAATCGGACAACCTGGCGGCCCAGCTCTTCCCCGGCACCGAGTGGATGATGCTGACCGTGGCCTGCATCTGCCTGTTCATCGGCGCGATGGGCAAGTCCGCGCAGTTTCCGCTGCACGTCTGGCTGCCTGACTCGATGGAAGGCCCGACCCCGATCTCGGCGCTGATTCACGCGGCAACCATGGTGACCGCGGGCATTTTTATGGTGGCGCGTTTCTCGCCGCTGTTCGAGTTGTCCACCACGGCGCTGTCCTTCGTCATTGTGATCGGCGCGATCACCGCCTTGTTCATGGGCTTCCTGGGCATCATCCAGAACGACGTCAAGCGCGTGGTGGCGTATTCCACCCTGTCGCAGTTGGGCTATATGACGGTGGCGCTGGGCGCGTCGGCCTATTCGATCGCGGTGTTCCACCTGATGACGCACGCCTTCTTCAAGGCGTTGCTGTTCCTGGGCGCGGGCTCGGTCATCATCGGCATGCACCACAACCAGGACATCCGCTACATGGGCGGCTTGCGCAAGTACATGCCGATCACCTGGATCACCTTCCTGATTGGTTCGCTCTCCTTGATCGGCACGCCGTTCCTGTCCGGTTTCTATTCCAAAGAGCACATCATTGAGGCCGCCAAGGCATCCGCCATTCCCGGCGCGGGCTTTGCCTACTGGGCGGTGCTGATCGGCGTGTTTGTCACCGCGTTCTATTCCTTCCGTCTGTATTTCCTGGTGTTCCATGGCAAGGAGCGCTTTGACGAGAATCCCGACGCGCATGACGATCACGGCCATGACGCGTATCATGGCGGCACGCCGCACGAGTCGCCCGCCGTGGTGACGGTGCCGCTGATCCTGCTGGCCATCCCGTCGGTCATCATCGGCGCGATCGCCGTGGCGCCGATGCTGTTCGGCGACTTCTTCAATGACGTCATCTTCGTGTCGGACGTCCATCCGGTGATGGCGCAACTGGCCGAGCACTTCCACGGCTGGGCCGCTTATGGCTTGCACGCCTTCGTGACGCTGCCGTTCTGGCTGGCCGTGGCGGGGGTGGTGACGGCCTGGTACTTCTATCTGGTCAACCCGGCCATTCCGGCGGCAATCAAGGCGCGCGCAGGTTTCCTGTATCGCCTCCTTGATAACAAGTACTACATGGATGCCTTCAATGAGAAGGTCATCGCCGGTGGCGCCCGCCGGATCGGCGGCAGCTTCTGGAAGATCGGCGACCGTTCGCTGATCGATGGGCTGATGGTCAACGGATCGGCCAGGTTGGTCGGCTGGGTGGCAGGCGTCGTCCGCCACTTCCAGTCCGGCTATATCTACCACTACGCCTTTGCCATGATCATCGGCATCATGGCTCTGATTTCGATCTTCGTTTTGATGGACTGATGGCAAGCGACATGGCACAAAACACTCTTCCGTGGCTCACGCTTGCGATTTTCACCCCGATCGTTTTTGGTCTGGTCATCCTCGCCCTCGGGCGGGACCGCAGCCCCAACTTCGTTCGTGTTCTTGCTTTGATTGGTGCGATCGCAGGCCTGCTCGTTACGATTCCCCTGTACACGGGATTCGATACGGCCACTGCTAGTATGCAGTTCGTCGAAAAAGCGGCCTGGATCGCCGATTATGGCGTTTTCTACCACCTGGGCGTAGATGGCATCTCGCTGTGGTTCGTGCTGCTGACCGCCTTCATCACGGTCATCGTCGTGCTGGCGGCCTGGGAAGTCATCCAGGACCGCGTCGCGCAGTACATGGCCGCCTTCCTGATTCTGTCGGGCCTGATGATCGGCGTCTTCGCGTCGCTGGACGGCTTGCTGTTCTATGTGTTTTTTGAAGCCACGCTGATCCCGATGTACATCATCATCGGCGTGTGGGGCGGACCGAACCGCGTCTATGCCGCGATCAAGTTCTTCCTCTACACCTTGCTCGGCTCGCTGCTGACGCTGGTCGCCTTCATCTATATGTGGAGCAGCGCGGGCGGCACCTTTGACATCCTGACGTGGCACACGCTGCCGTTCGGCATGACCGAACAGGTCCTGCTGTTCCTCGCCATGTTCATGGCGTTTGCGGTCAAGGTGCCGATGTGGCCGGTCCACACCTGGCTGCCGGATGCCCACGTCGAGGCGCCCACCGGCGGTTCCGTGGTGCTGGCGGCCATCATGCTGAAGCTCGGCGCCTACGGCTTCCTGCGTTTCAGCCTGCCGATCGTGCCGGACGCATCGGTCGTGTTGGCTCCGATCGTGATCGGCCTGTCCTTGGTGGCGGTGATCTACATCGGCCTGGTCGCGCTGGTTCAGGAAGACATGAAAAAGCTCGTCGCGTATTCTTCCATCGCGCACATGGGCTTCGTGACCCTGGGTTTCTTCATCTTCAATACGGCCGGGGTCGAAGGCGCCATCGTTCAGATGGTGTCGCACGGTTTTGTCTCCGCCGCGATGTTCTTGTGCATCGGGGTGCTGTATGACCGGGTGCATTCGCGTCAGATCGCGGATTACGGCGGTGTGATCAACACCATGCCGAAGTTCGCCACACTGTTCGTCTTCTTTGCCATGGCCAACAGCGGCTTGCCCGCCACCAGTGGTTTCGTCGGTGAGTTCTACGTCATCCTCGGCGCCGTGCAATACAACTTCTGGGTCGGCTTGCTGACGGCCACGTCGCTGATCCTGGCCGCCTCGTACTCGCTGTGGATGGTCAAGCGCGTCGTGTTCGGCGAGATCAAGCACCAGCACGTGCGTGAACTCACCGACATCAACGGACGGGAGTTCTTCGTCCTGGGGCTTGCCGCCATCGCCGTGCTGTTCATGGGGATCTATCCCGAGCCGTTTACAGCAGTCATGCACACCTCGGTCGATGCCTTGCTCAAGCATGTGGCAATCTCCAAACTATAAGAGAGCGGACTTTTAGCAATGGACTTCGCAGATTTGAACTTTAGCCTGATTGCACCGGAGATTTTTCTGCTGGTGTCAACATGCGCCATTTTGCTGATCGATCTTTTCGTCAAAGATCCCGGCCGCCGCCTCACGCATTCGCTGACGCTGCTCGTGCTGCTGGTACTGGTCATCATGGGCCTGTCCGACCTTCGCCATGGCGTTGAGGGCAGGGCCTTCAATGACCTGTACGTGGCCGATGCGCTGTCGCATCTTTTGAAGGTCTTCTCCTACATTGCGCTGGGCGTCACGCTGATTTACGGCCACGGCTATGCCAAGGACCGCGGCATGTTGCAGGGCGGGGAGCTGTACTCGCTGTCGCTGATGGCCCTGCTGGGCCAGATGGTGATGATTTCGTCGGGCAGCCTGCTGTCGCTGTACCTGGGCCTGGAGCTGATGTCGCTGTCGCTGTATGCGCTGGTGGCGCTGCGCCGCGATCACTCGATCTCCACCGAAGCCGCCATGAAGTATTTCGTGCTTGGCGCGCTGGCCTCGGGCCTGCTGCTCTATGGCATGTCGATGATTTATGGCGCAACCGGCTCGCTGGCCTTCACCGACATTGCCGAACAGGTCCGCGCCGCCCAAGGCCAGAATCTGGTCATGGTGCTGGGCCTGGTGTTCCTGGTGGCCGGTCTGGGCTTCAAGCTCGGCGTGGTGCCTTTCCATATGTGGGTGCCTGACGTCTACCAGGGCTCGCCCACGGTCGTGACGCTGCTGCTGGGCGCGGGCCCGAAGCTGGCGGCCTTCGTGATGATGCTGCGCTTGCTGGTCGAGGGCCTGTTCGGCCTGGCTGCCGAGTGGCAGCCGATGCTGATCATTATGGCCGTGCTGTCGCTGGCCATCGGCAACCTGGCCGCCATCG